>ENA-UOUJ01000198-UOUJ01000198.1-activated-sludge-metagenome-genome-assembly--contig:-NODE-198-length-49809-cov-5.606142_pt1 | contig 49809 bp, 85 predicted proteins | sample MGYA00249839_ERZ747224 | MGnify/ENA primary metagenome ERZ747224 (study PRJEB28782, sample SAMN03220277) | activated sludge metagenome | biome: wastewater; feature: sewage sludge; material...
TGTAAGATCGGCAGCAGGATTATTTTTCACATTCTTGTTGTCGAAATATCCATCACCCATTTTTACTTTGATTGGTTTTCTAGAAACCATCTTTTTTGTGAAAGGATCATAGACTTTATTTGCCTCATCAATTTCCTCACTTTCCCATGTATTGACAGGAGGAAATTGCTTGCCGGTTACGGTTTTTTGCGAACCGGGAACCGTGGCGCGACCAGCATCATAGCTGTTGATATCATCGCCTTGTTCATAGCCATGACGATCCTGCTTGCGTTCCGAGCGCTTGATATTGGTGGCATTGAAAACTTTGTCGTCCTTGGTAGGTTCGGATAGTTTCAATGTCTTCACAGGATGTTGTGCAATGAATGTTTTTTCATCTTTCGAACGAGCCGGATCGACCGTTTCCAAAATATCTTTTAGTGATTTGGCCATTTATTAGCTCTCCGATTTCTTATCGTTAGAACGGATTGCACGACTAATTCCTATCTTTCTCTTCCGTTCTCTGTTGGCGTAATATTTTTTTTCATCAGGATCGGATGTATTTCGTCTTGAATTGTTAGACATGCCATGATCTGAAATTGCTTTATCGAGATATCTATTCGTCTTCTCTTTGGAAATCTCGTCCAAATCTTCCTCTTCATTGGCGAAAATTCTTTCGCGCATATCGTCACGAATCTGTCCGACTCGATCCGCAGCAATTTGAAGAATGGCAGCATTAAAGGCTTCCTTTGCCTCTAATGGAGTATCAGTGATGGCTGACATGACAATTTGATCAGCATAGGTGAAATCGTCATCAGGAAGATTCTCGTCTTCAATTTCAATATCATCGATATCTTCATTGACACCAGCCGCTTTCATAAACTTGCCACGGTCAAAACGAGGATTTTGTTTCGCATAGATTTCAGCGTGCATGTTGGCATGTTCTTTGCGTTTTTCAGGGTCTTCAATGGCCTTGATTGTTTCCGCAGCAGCACGAAAATGTTTGCGAGTGGATTCGTTCAATTCATCATCTTCCTTGACGATTTTGTTGGTGGCCATTTGAATTCCCTTTGCTCTTTTGCTTATATTCTTATTGGTTCTTTTCAACATATGAGAACGAAGTTTTTCCATTCCCTTGGTAACAAATTCTCGTTTCTTCTGATCGTCTCTTACATCAGATGAATAAGCCAGATCATCAGCAGCTTTTCTGACATAGTTATGCAAAGTATCCCGAGACAATTCTTCAATTTTTTTCTTAACAGGAACAACTTTTGTTTTATGGTAATGATTGCCTGTTGTTGTGGTAATCATATTTCCTGTTTGGTGCATAACTTTTTCGTCTTTAGCACCCATCATATTGAGACGAATCGTATCTCCCTTTTTATATTCGCTCATGATTCCACTTTCTCAATATGAGAAGAATGATAGTAATTGCCGTTCTTGGTTGTTACAACACAACCTTTCTGACAAACTACTTCATCTTCCTCTTTAGTATGTCTGTGCCGAATTTTATCTCCGGCCTTGCATTGTTCCTTCATGGAGTTATTTAGCCTTATCGGTACTTCGTGGAGATGGAATATCTGTAGACATAACAGCGCCGCCCATGGCATTCATTGGAGGACCACCTTCACCACCATCCATCAATTGCATATATTGAGGATTATTCATTTCCTCAGCTATGAGTTGATCTTGTTCCTCAATATCCTCTTCGGTTTGATTAAGAATATTGAGGCGAACATATTTGTTGGAATAATAACGACCGACAACCGGCATGATTGAATTGACAGTCTCCATTCTAGCCTTGAGAATTTCTTGATTCTTCAATTCAGCATAGAAGGTATCACGAGCGAATTTGAATGAGATATGTTTCTTCAATTCTACCCATTCATCGGCATTGATGATGTTCTTGAGAATGAGTTGTTTTTGCAGCAATTGCAGGAACAAATCAGAAAACCTTATTCTGAGTCGATCCACGAATCTGGAAAAATTCACTTCCTCGCGAGAAATTTCCGTGGCCACACCAAAAGCATTTAAAGAATCTGGATTCAAACGACCAAGAGGAACATTGAGAGAAGCATAGAGTTTCTTTTGGAAATATTCCACATCACCAATCTGATCAATATTTTGACCGGGAGGAAGTGTAGTGACTTCGGTTCCTTTTTCTCCATTGCGCCGAGAGAACCAAAAATCTTCAAGCATAGTGATATGATTTCGTTGATCACGAACCATGCCTGTTGAAGTATCGTAAACCAGTTTGTTTTTATGTCTGGTCATGACATCGCGAAGATGTTGTTCGGCTTTCACCTTGGGAAGATCACCAACATCAATATAAAATACTCGTCTTTCCGGGGCACGAACCAAGCGATAAATGATTACCGCATCTTCAAGTTGCTTGAGATTATTGAGTGGTTTGATAGCAGGATGAAGATAAGAAAGAACCAGTTTTCCATACTCATCAGTTATACCTGATGTAACCGATGCAATCATGTCCTTGGAAATTTTAATTCCCTTGGTTTCCATGGTTGATGGAATGACTTGTTGATTGGTGTTAATTGAGAAAGTTTTTTCGTTGTAGATAAAGTATTCGTCTTTCACCTTAACCAGAACGGTTCCGCTCTTGTTGTCACGAACTCTTTCCAATTCACGAATCTTTCTGATCTTGCGAGGATCAAGAAAACGCAATTCACGAATTCCCAATGAAGGATCATTGTTGTTGATTAAAATTTCATAGTTGATTCGACCATCAACATACCAAGTGCGAAAAATTTCATATGGCTTGTTATTAAATTCCAACAGATCAAGTAGAACTTTAAATTCTTCTTCGATTAGACTTTTAATTTTTGGTTGGATAAAATCGCCATCTCGAAATACAACTTGAACAACATCTTGTTCTTCGTCTTGAACCACGGCTTCGTTGATGATATGGCGGATGGCTTGATCAAGATCGGCCTGCAATGCCATCTGCCGATATCTGGTAATGAGGTCTGCTTCATTGAGTGTAAGGCTTGAATTTAAATCAAGATAAGTGTTCTGAAATTCACCAGAACTGACACTCTCAACTTCGATTGCTCCATCGTCCTTTGTGGGAGGAACAATATTCGGCTGTTGATTTTGTTCTGTTTCTTGCTGCGAGCGTTTTAACTCGAAACCGAAGGGCAGTTTAATAGCCATGGATACTCCAAAATAAGAAACCCTAAGATTAATTAGGGTTTCTTTGGTTCCTTAGCCGAGGCCATCACGAGATGCAACGCCGGTAAAGTCATCAGAAGTCGTTGCGTAGCTGTTATCAGGTTCCCAATAATCATATGAGAATGTCACATCGAATTGTTCGATGGTATTGGTTTGGTCCCAATCAAGAGGAATGGCATCAACGTTGACAGGAAAGATTCCATAGAAGTCATAGGCACGAATGATATTGCCAATCTTGTTATATTGCAGAACTTTCGCTGTGGTCTTATAATTCAGAGGATACATGGATTCGCTCATCACGTTCGAAACCATGGCATTCATTTCGTTTGACCATCGCTCAAACATAACACGAACAGCATAATCATCATCGTTATAGATCGTCACTGTCCAATCAGGAAATGATCGATCACCAGAAACTTTAATTTGACGACCAAAATAAGCTACTGGAATAGGATCAAGTGGCGCTGGCGGAATCTGTGCAGCACGGCAGGAAAATTGAACCTTCTCAGCCGCCGCCGAAGCAAAGGGAGGGAAGATTAATACTTGGAATTGTGTAGGACGAGCACCGCCATGTTGCAATCCTCTGGCCTTAAATTCGTTAATATTGAACGACATAGGTGTTTCTCTCCCGAAAGTATTGGTGTTCTTGTATTTATTTAGGTGGTTTCAATGATAAATTGAGTTGTGTTTTGTGACCCTTGATTGGTATCGGTCTTTGAGAAATGATTTTTGAATGAATATAATGGGCATCATCTGTTTCAGAATGATGAGTAACTTTGAATCTGGTTCCTCTATGAAGAATGAATTCATCCTCATCTGAATTTGGATGTTTTGCTTTTACTTGTTTTCCATTTTCATTAATGTCCTTAACATCAACAAAATGTCCCTTGGTTCCCTTTGGGGCATGAATGACATGCACGATTGGTTTATGATACATTTCCCATCGGTTTTCTCCGGTCTTTCGAACAGGTCTATTGGCAAATACTTCTCGTGCCATTAGGTGTTTAACGGCGGTTGATGTATATCCATGATCAGTAAATTCATGACCGACAGGAAAATTAGTATGATCTTGTCCTTTCTTTAAACCACCACGAAACAGAGTCATATCTGAATGAATTCGGTGTGAAGTGACATGATCAAGATGTTGAGTTTGTTTCACATGATGCTCTTCGAGATTGTCATGTTTCTTTTGTCGGAGAGCAGTATTCAGTTGTTTTGATCTGATTTTATATGCTCTGAATGCTGCTTGTTCATCATCATTGAAACCGGCTTTGTGTTCTCTGAATTGATCATGATCAAATTTGGTTTCGAGTTTTCTGATGTTTTTAGTTTTCTTTAAAGGATTGTCGTGAGTGTATTCTTTCAACTGATCTTTGTGATGTTCCAAATCATTTTTATCCCATGAAAATCGTTCTCTACGATCTTCCTTTTTGTCGTCATGGTGTTCAAGATCATTATCATGATCCCAAGAAAAATGTCTGGCTCGTGCAAGAAAGTCTTTAAAGGTTTTCATTTTTTTTTGTTTGCTTTCTTAAATTGATGAAGACGATTTTGTAACGATACCTTGTTTGCATTATCTGGTACTGTTATTTTGATTTTTGGCTTGGCATCGGCTTTGTTGCCACGCTGTGATATGACACGAGAATGAATGTAGTGATATTGGCTATCAGCTTCGTGATGAGTTACCTTGAATCGTGTACCACGATGTAAAACGATTTCATTCTCATGATCATTTTCAGTTTCTTCATGATCAAAATAATGTCCCTTGGTTCCCTTTGGGGCATGAATGACATGGATTATTCCTTTTGGATTGTCCGAATTGTAGGAAAATCCACTGGCAGTCTGTTTTGATGTGCTTGTCGAGGTATATCCATGATCAGTGAATTCATGTCCAACAGGGAAATGGTGTGGTTTTGCATTTGATTGACCACGAAACAATCTCATTGGTGCATCTAATTTATGGGAAGTGATATGATCGAGAGCATCGATATGATCATCGTGATATGTCATATAATCTCTATCATGATTTCGTAGTGCTGGATTTACTTCGCTGTCTTCTTTATATTTTCTTAGATGATGAATATGATCATCACTAAGACTTTCGTGATGATCAATAAAACCATTTTCATTATGTTCAAACCCACTGACATTGTTTATGCTGCTGTATGTATTTGCAGGAATAAAACGAGGATTTTTATGAGTTCCTTTATCAGAACTGAATTGATTTAGTTGTTTCTTTTCCTCAAGACTTTCCTTGATCCCATGATGTTCTAGGTCATCATGATCCCAAGAAAAACGATTTGATCTGTTTTTCTGTTTGGAGAATTTCTTAAAGGTCTTCATTATTTGACCCTCGTTGTTTAATTACTCTGGAATGAATGTAATGGGTATCGTCGTCTTCTGTGTGATGAGTTACCTTGAATCGTGTACCACGATGAAGAACATATTCGTCTTCATGAGAAAAAGGATGGGCGGAATCTGCATCAAAATGATGCCCTTTGGTTCCTTTCGGGACATGAATTACATGGATAACTGATTTGCCATTTTGTGTTGGGGCAAAATGTTTCTTTGCAATTTTTTTAGAAAAACTTGTCGAGGTATATCCATGATCAGTGAATTCATGACCGACAGGAAATCTTTCTATATTTTTTTTCTTATCTTCCTTACCACCACGATAAACTTTAAAGCTTTGATTTGTTTGATGGGATGTGACTTTATCTAAACTTTTTATCTTATGTTTATGCATAGATGGAATATATTGTCGCCCTCTCAATGAGGTATTAATTGGATAATTATCTCCAGACTTATAATTGAATATTGAATGTTTTTGTTCTATAGGCAATTGTTTGTGATGATTGAGAAATTCTTTCTTATCAACTTCGCCCGCTGGCGTGGAATCAATTGTTCTTTCTTCAAGACTTTCCTTAATTCCATGATGTTCTAGGTCATCATGATCCCAAGAAAAACGTTTACCTCTATCGTCTCCCCTTTGTGAAATGACACGAGAATGAATATAATGATTATCACCATCAGTAGAATGATGAGTTACCTTGAATCGTGTACCACGATGAAGAAGTAATTCTTGTTCTCCATCTTTTCGATCTTTATAGACATAATGAAATGCCTTTGTTCCTTTGGGAACATGAATGATATGTATCGTTTTGGTATTATTGGTTTTTGTGGGATCATTAAAACCAGAAGCAACTTCTTTTCTAAAACTTGTCGAGGTATATCCATGATCAGTGAATTCATGTCCGACAGGGAAATGTTCTTTTGATTGTTTATGTTTTTTACCATGCCCACCACGAAAAACAATATGGTCTTCTGTAGTTTTATAGGAAGTGACATGATCCAAATTTTTGATTTCGTTAGGGATGCCGCTATGACGAATTTCTTTTCCCTTTGAACGAAGATAATTGTTTATTGGATGCGAACCAGTTCCTTTATAATAGGATGCGCTTGATGAGTGTTCATAATGAAAGCTATTTTTGTGTTTAAGAAATCCTTCATGGGCTTCTTTCGATGGATAATGATCTTTGATATGTTCAACATCATGAGGCGATTGATAATTACCATCGATAGGAGCAGCAATCTTTTCTTCAAGACTTTCCTTGATCCCATGATGTTCCAGATGAGAATAATCCCAAACAAAACGATTTGGTTGTTTTAAAAACTGCTTGAAGGTTTTCATTGTAATCTATTTAGCCAAAGTCTATATAGGCGATAATCAAAACAGAGTATGAAAAAAACAAAAGAATGCCCTGCGAATATGACCGAAAGAGAGTGGCGATATTCGCAGGGTTATTATCGAGTTGGGATAAAGTAAGGTGAAAGTTTACTAACTAATTAACTTCCACCAAAATTACCCACAATTTCAGTGAACGACACTCCAGTAGGCACGGCCACGAAATTGAGCTTTATAAAATTGATCGAGCGCGAAGGCTTGATATAGATATCACCAATGAATTCGTTACGATCAATCACAACAGGGGTGTTGTTTGTTTCGTCACAAACCACAAGGAAATCTGTAATACCGCGCCGACCCTTGATGTCTCTCAGATATGGATTGACCATATTCTTGAATTGAGAACGAGTGAAAGTGTCATTGAACTCAAACAGGCTGTATTGAGCGGCAATGGCAATTGCTCTTTCCAGAACAATGAACAATCGTCTGACATTGATTCTATCAAAGGCCGATGGTTTGACCAACATGGTGCGATCACCATAAAGAATCGTACCTTGACCCTTGAACGACACAACAGGATTGATGCCATTTGGATAAAGCAGATCACGATCAGCTTCACGAGGGCTATAGGCAAGCCTTACGATATTCTTGATATGACCACGATTGAAACCAGCCGGGGACCACCACGCATCATTTGTCAGATCGGTTTGAGCGGCCAATCCGGCCATGTCACCATTCATCGGGACATAGCGATAGATGTTGTTATAGCGATCATACATATATTTGTAGCCGGTTTCCATGAAACCATAGCTGGTTGATCGGCTGTTGTTCTTGAAATCAATAATGGCATTTCTTTCAAGACCCGGATTGTTAACCACATCTCCATAATCAGGAGAAACATAGGCAACACAATCCTTGCGCTTACCAGTAATGTTATCAAGAATGTAGTTGGGAAGTTGCGTTCCGCCGATGCCACCAATAGCCTTTCCAGTCATCACCAGATCGACAAGAATATCTTCCTTGTTCTGGAATAGATCGTAGCCCTTCATAATCACCGCAGGCGATGTATTGGCTTCCGAGGCACCATCAGAACCGCCTTGAAAGCGAATATTCAGTGGTGCTGTGACCGAAGAATTTGTCAACAGCAATGCAGTATTCGCTGGCGCATCCGTGTTGTGGTTGGCAAACCAGATAAATTGCGATTGTTTGTTGATGATATCTTTGTAGTAATTTGTCTGACCATCAAAGGTTCGACCATCGGTAGCACGCGAAACACCACGATAGGTTTCGAGAATAGTTCCCGGAACGCCAGTGAACACGCCACCATCATCAACCACGACAATATGCATTTCATCGTTGACAGAAGTATTGCCATGCTCAAGTTGATATTGAGATTGACCGGGAGCTTGTCCGATGGCTGAGAAGAATTCCCAATAACGATTAATCGAAGTTGAAACACTCACATCATCATGCAACTGCAAGAACTGTTGGGTGCTGATTGTGAATGTTGCATTGTTTCCGGCAACCGTGATGTTGCCAATATCCGTGATTTTAAGATGCTGTTGACCGATGCCATTTGGTCCAAGCGATCCAAGTTCTAACAAATCGGCAACGGCAAACTCAGATTTGAGGCTAGTTGCGGCCACGTTAGCGTTTGCCGCCGAATCACCTTCAACAGTAATGAGTGCCGAATTGGAACCGACATTCATGGAAAGGGTTGCGCCCAAGCCATAATTTGCTAAATTGACCGATGATTTGTAGCTATCCTCATCATAGCAGACAGAAAGACGAAGTGAATTGCCCGCTGCTCCCGGCCATTTGGCAAGGAACAAGGCACCAGCCTCAAAGGTTCCATCCATCGTAACATAGGCATCGTGATTGGGAACAATGCAAGACACGACATTTGAAATCGAGGAAATGTTAGCAACCGCTGTAAGTGCGGCAATATTCGCATCAGATGAGGTCACATTAGCGCAGCGAACAACTGTAGCCGCTTTGGCATAGGCCAGATAGCTTGCAAGAACAAAGAAGGTTTCAGCATTGAGGTTTGTTGGAGGCAGAAAGCGATTGACAACATCATTTTCCGAATCTACAACAATTGCCTCATACACCGGACCCCAACGAAAAATACCAGCCAACGCTCCCATCGAAGTCGAAACTGAGGGAATTGCTGTGGTTACATCGAATTCATAAACATCAATGCCGGGAGAAAGACGATTGGCCACCTGAAAAGTCTCCTGTTTTGGAGTTTCTTATTGATTATCTCTTGATATTTATAGTTTTGATGGCTTTACACAAAACGAAGGGAAATGTTCGAAATGGAACCTAAAACCACTATTGAAATTGAAGAATGTCGGTGTAGCAATTGTGGTGCATTGGCAAATCGGGCCAGCGACATTGTTGGTGGCAAGCAGCAAATAAAGGATGGAGATTTTACCATCTGTATTGATTGTGGGCATGTCATGGCTTTCAATGCCGACCTAACAATGCGCGAATTGACTGATGAAGAAAATAAGAATGCGGAACATCATCCGCAGTTACAAGTAATCAAAAATCTTATTCTTTTCAATAATAAAAGAAGAAAACGGGAGTATTTGAATTGACCGTTTTTATCGGGGATGTTCATGGAAAATGTGATCGATATCATCAAATAATTCGTGAGCATTCTGACACGATTCAAGTAGGCGATATGGGAATCGGTTTTGTCGATTGTTTTCCATTAAAGGAAATGATCAATGGAAATCATCGCTTCATTCGTGGAAACCATGACAATCCATTTGAATGCATTAACAATTCGCAGTGGATCAAGGATGGTTGTGTGGAAAATGACATGATGTTCATGGGTGGAGCATATTCAATCGACAAAGCCTACCGAACTCCCGGTCGAGATTGGTGGCCCGAGGAAGAATTGAGCTATCCAGAACTCACACAAATGATTGATATCTATATTGTAACAAAGCCGAGAATCATGGTGACACATGATGCGCCACTTTTTCTGACAGCGGAACTCTATCCAACAAGTAATATCTTGACACGGACAGGACAGGCATTGCAGTATATGTTTGAAATTCATCGTCCCGAATCATGGGTATTTGGACATCATCACATTTCGCTTGATGTGACTATTTTAGGAACTCGATTCGTATGTTTGGCAGAATTAGAAACAAAGCAAATCGATTGATGAATAACATCTTAAACCAAGGTTGTGAATTTCTTTCGGCAAAGGCTCTAGGCATTGAACATGCCGAATGGGAAGCTTTGATTAAAACATTGTGGTGGCTGGAACACGGTAAATTGCCTCATACCGAAGTAGAAAATCCCACATTTACTGAATTTTTTGCATATTCAGGAACCGACACTCCTAAAATTGACGGTTTTAATATGTTGGTTTGGTCTAGTCGTGGCGAAGAATGTGGGACTGTTTGTTGTATTGGTGGAACCGCTTCGCATTTTCTTGGTCGTAAAATCACCATGAATCATTCTTTATTCGATCTTTTTCATCCCTATGAGATATCTAATTGGTCCAAAATTACACCTGTTCATGCGGCCCACGCTCTTCGAAATTACTTGACAACAGGCCGCGCACAATGGAAAAAAGCAATTAAAAGGAAAACATGAAATGGAAATCACAGTAAAGAAGGCTCTTCGCCTGCATAAGACTATTCATACTGTCATCAATAAAGTAATTGATCCAAATTTGACCATTTCACTTTTGTCTGAAAATCCTCTGGATTCTAAGAAAATTCAAGATCATGTGAAACTGGTCAAGGATACTGTTGCTGATCGAATCAAATTGATTGAATTTCATGCCAATTTGCGCAGGAAAATCGAACAGCAAAATGAAAAGAATGGTGTATCTGATCTTTGTGCAAAGATTGCTGCTCTGACAAATCAATTGAATACGTTCAAGACATTTGTCGCGCTCAATATACCAGAATGGAACATGGTTGTTGATAATGTTGCTTATCGTAAGCAGACACTACAAAAACAAGAGGCATATAGTAGCATTCCTACTTCCATGAATATTCTTCCATTCAAACCGGAAGATATTACAGTCTATCGCAATATGTTCTTTAACATTAAGCGAGCTTTGGAAGAGGCCGAAGATACTCGTGCCTATATGAACAATATAAACAAAATTGAGATTAGCGAAAATGAGATTGCACTTCTTAGGAAGTATGAACTCATTTAGCTGATGGGAGGCGGGAATAGAATGCGAAAGAAGGTCATACAGATAAACGACGCTGGTTTTTGAAAAACCTCTTAACATCAATGTGGGAGCAATTCGGATGATATGTGGTTCGATACCAAAATCATCTATTGTCTAATGTAACTCCCTGAAAATGATGTTTGTAGTTTGTATATCTGTGGTTTGTTGTGGTTTGTTTTTATGTCCGACCCGATTTCCTTTTATTCCCGCCGCTCTCACGAGACGAAAGAAGCATATCTGCAAAAAGGAAAGATATTTTGAATGATTGAAGATACTGTTCTTGAAGCATATCTGAAAAGCGACCGTCAATGGCCGCGTTACTGCCGCATTGCTCATGCGGAATATCAACTGAAAAATTCTCAGTCCGATTCAGATCGTGTTTTTTGGCAGGCTGTAATTGATGCCAATAAGGATGACGAGCATGACAAATCCAAATAAATTGTTGGATATGGTTAAAGTTATTTCCGATGAGGAAGCAGCAAAGGGAGATTTTATTATCTGTCTCCCGGCACATATCCCAACACGTTTCACGGATAATGTTTTTGATAATTGTTTTATCTGCAATCAAAAGGTGCAATTTCGTCCCGATGCACCGAAACTAAAGCCTGTGTGCATAAATTGTTGTTCAACATTGGTTGAAGAACAAAACTCCAGACCGACATTTATGGTCACTGAAACGACAGCGAAAACAGTTAAAAAGGAATTGTCTTAGTCTTATCCCACAAGGCATATCCATCTCCCTGTGCAATAATACATGCCTTCTCAGGACCAATGATTAATTGAACGAAATGATTATCTTTGATGAAGGTCGCAATGTATATTTTGTTTTCTAAAGAAACAAAACCAACAAACAGATTCTCGAAATTCTGTGATTGGAGAGCTAAGAGAACTTTCAAAGGTTCGCCGCACTTTTGATCTTCCTCTTCGGCATATGATGATGTCAGTGCAACCAAAAGAAATAATAACACCAGCATCATCTTGAACATTTTATTCTCCGTATAATCGATTTATAGTATCCCAAGTCACGGGATCAGGTTCGGGATCATTTTCATTTCCGATCAACCATTTCCAATCATTAGAAGCCGATGCAACAGGAGCATTATTGGTTTCGGTTCCTGTGACAATAAACCCGAATGGATTAATCGCATTTTCAATTCTGTCTCTGTTGATATTGGCAATATTTTCACGAATGTTGATGTCATTGATTTCTTTCACGTAACCCTGATCCACTAACCATGCAAACATTACTGCTGCCATGGCAATATCATCATGGCCTTGCTCTGCCGCATAACTCTTTCCCTTCACAGCAAAACGGCGAAGTTGTTCGATTAGTGCTTTATCCTTGAGTATGAGTTGATCATTTTCAACGAGACTCTTTAGATTCGAACAACCAATTCTCTTGCTTAAAACATTCATCTGAAGACCGGGGCGAGTGTTGCCGGATGTTGTAACCTTTTGTCCACCGGGAGTTTTGACATTTCGTGTTGTCATGACAACATTTTCATATTCCAATTCATACCAAAGCATGTCTGCAACCATCTGTCCGAAATTGCTTTCAACAAGAACAAGTGCTTCATTATAATTTCTTGCAATCGTATGAATAAGAGATGGTAATGACATCATTTCTATATGCCGATTCTCATAGATATAGGCAACCTGATAGGGAGCAGTTGTAATATCAACACACATTACAACAGTGGCATCGCCACCAAGACCTTCTGCAACATCAACTGTGATTGCATAATGATGTCCTTTCTCGGGCATCATATAAACACGAGCATTGTCGTATTGGTGTAGAGGGGTTTCTTCTCTCAAAATCAAAAGTTTATTTGCCGAAATCAATGTACGAGAGGAACCTAAAAAAGCACAAGCGAACTCCTGATCCCAAAATTCCTGACCATATTGTTTAATAATTCCTTCTTTGAATTTTTCATCCCTTCCCGGCACTTCATTCCATTCAACTGCAATCGGCACGAAATTATTCGGTGGTGGTATTTTCTGTTCTTCGGCATCTTTCCAAATACTATAGAAAAGATTAAGACCTTTAGGTGTGCTGGTAATAATGATTTTTGTATCCTTACCTGATGAAACGGTAGGAATAACCGATTTAACGAATTCTTCGGCCACATGTGTTGGGACGAAGGCAAACTCATCAAGCGCCACGAGATTATATGTATCACCACGAGCCGATGACGATGATGTTGTGCTTGAGCGAATTCTGGAACCATTTTCTAATTTAAATGATTTCTTATTCCATTCGACAATTCCTTGCTGCAACCAATCAGGTAATTCCATATACATATCTTGAATTGCAGTGACAATTTCTTGGGCTTTGTCGCCTTTATGCGCTGCAATCAAAATTGAATAGTTTTGATTGAATAGAAGATAATGGAGAGCAATAGATGCAATGACCGTAGTTTTGCCGCTCTGGCGAGGCCATCGCGATATAGTGTATCGATTTTCCAAAATCGAATTGGTCATCTTCAATTGATAACCGCGTGGTTTAAAGAAAACTTTCTTTTCAAAATCGACGTGTTTGATTTTTACATAATGTTCAAAAAAATAAATGGGATCATTCGCACAACGAATAAACTCTGCAATTCTTTCTTGAGTATATCCACCTTCAGGAACCATACCTGCTTTGCGCAGTAATGGGTTTCCTTTAAATCCTTTTTTTACAATCATTCTTCGTTATCTATTGTTTTGTTTTTTGCTTCTTTGATTTTCTCAAGCATCTCTGCCGAAGAAATGACCAATGTGTTATTGATGGTTTGTGGGTTTGTTGTTGATCCATTCAAATCCTGTTTGGCTTTACGCAATTTCAACAATCGTTCTTGTGCATCAAGCATGGTATTCATAAGCAATGAAAGAGTTTCGAAAAATCTAGGGTGTTGGCTTTGTGCGGCCAAATCTGAAAGGTCGGACAAAGAATCTTTTCCGGCAGTTATGATTTCTATCAAATTCTGCCGAGCAAATTCAAAGTCAGCATCGGTCGTAGAATCGATCTCTGCCACTTCAGTTTTTTTGCTTTCCAGCGAAGGAATGTTAAATATCTCTGATAGAGATTGGTTGTTTGCTTTCTTTTCCATATGTTTACTTAGGAAAATTTTATGAATATTGCATTTAAGACTCTTGGTCTGACTGCCCAAGCAACAAAAGATGAAGTGAAAAAAGCCTACAGAATTCTTGCACTCAAATGTCATCCTGATCATAGAGAAGACAAGGAACAGGCGGCGTTGGAATTCCAGCAATTAACGGAAGCCTATAATCAAGCCTACAAAATTGCTCCTAAACATCGCACTGATGATGTTTGGGGATATCCACGCATCTTTAGACAAAGAGTTAGAATGACTGTTTTGAATTATGAATTGCGACAACCACAAGTAATTCGCCAAGTTGCCATTGATCGCAATGCAAAGAATCGCGGCGGATATATAACATTTATAATCAATGAAGATTTCGAACAGGAAATTTTTTTAGAGAAAGAAACATTAAATAATACAGTGCTCCAATTTCCATATAAAGGCACTACTGTTTATACGATTATCCAATTTTCAGCGGTGTATTAATTAGGAGCAAACAAATGTATCTAAAAGAAGCTTTTGAGATTGTGCAGGAAGCGGCTTCGCGATCCTTATCACGAATCTATTCACACTCTCAGGGACGAAATGTTGGGATATTGACCGCACATCGCGGAGAAAATAGTCCGCAAGAAAACAAATCTAGAAATGAAGCTCTTAAAAAAGATATTAAGGCTCATGGATATGGATATGTGCATGTTCGCGGGCGCTATGTTGAAAATAAAGGCGAGCCAAATGAGAAACATGTTGAAGAGCATTCATTCATGTTGATTGGTCATAAGGGTGATGACAAAGGAAAATTGAAAGGTTTCTTGTCCAAACATGGCGAAAAATATGGACAGGATTCAGTTCTGTATAAGCCTCACAATGCCAGAAATGCTCATTTGATTGGTACTCGTGATGGTGGATGGATGAAAAAGGGCGAAACCATGGATGTGGGCGAATTTCATCCGAATAAGATTGGTGATTATCATTCTGCCTTGAAAAAAGGCCCGCCACGAGATACCAAGGGCGGATATTCGGTTCTGGATCACAAGGGAGATGAGGTCCAAAAGTTCAATAATGGCAAGGATGCCCGTAACCACTTGACAACAGGCTTAAAATCTGGTTCTCTCCCCAAGGGTAGTAGAGTGCGGTATAATGCTCGCACATTTACGAATGAGGATATTGAATTTGTAGAGGAATCATATGTATGACAATTGAAGAGCGAAATGATTTACGGCGATCTTCCGGGCTTCCTCTGCTCTCAACGGAACAGGAGAAGGCCAAGACCGAGGCGCTTCGCACTGAATCGGAATTTGAAACATTCTATCAGCGCGAAAAGAGCAAGTATAACCATCTGCAACAGCAGGGCAATGGTCGCGGCTTTTTAACCGGAATGGGAATCAATATCAAGATTCGTCGGCTGTTGCGTGATGAATTCAACCGGAACCGCACGAGTTCCGTGTCCCGATAAAAAGAGCGGCCTGTGGGCCGCTTTTTTCTTGCCAAACCATTTCCTTATCTTTACCATATTCAACTGGTGGTGAGGGCAATTTCCCATATAGCGTGCAATTGAGGAAACTATGCTGGAATATCAAAACAACAAAGCACTGCTTAATCGGATTAAAATCAAAGTAAGTTGTGAGGTCTGTAGTGAAATGGTTCTAGTAGAAGAACCGGATGAAGAAACCGAAAAGGAAATGAAACGACAATATGGGGACGAATATAGTATAGATGATTGTTGTGTTGTCTGCCCGAAATGTGCCGAAGCCCTGAATAGCATTGATCTTATGTTGACGAACTAAGATCGCCATATATGGTGGTAATGAAGCCATAGGGATCATCGGCTTCAATTTCCTGATAGGGAATGGTTTCGTCAATATTCGTCGTAGGTTCTCCATTTGCAGTTAAGCCCGGTTGAACAGTAACCCTGTCAATCGGGTTTACTTTTCCGACTGCATCATCAATGGAAAGAGTGTCCGGTGAATAGATCGAAACATTGGCAAATTTAATGATTGCTTGTTCTCTGATCGGACCATAATGATAACCTTTGGCAGTGAAGTCAAAGGTATGAATAACATGGCGGCGCTGATCAAAATCGCCATTAGCATCATCATCTTCTAAAGTGCATTGATTCAAGATCACGGGAACATCATGCACAATTCCCATTTCAGGGATCATATTCAAAGTAAGAGGAAATTCTGGATTGAAAAATGGAACGATCTGTTCCTTAATCTTCAAACCATCTTCCATATATTTTGCATATACCCAAAGTGTGAAATGAAAATTGTAGGGTGTTGCAACAAGTTGTTTGGAATATTTGCCATCATTGGATTTGACCGGACGGATGTTCTTGATCGGATTCAGTTTGCGAGTTGCATCATAAATTTCCGAAGTCAATTCAAAAGAAATTCGAGGGAGTGTAATAGCAGGTTTTCGATCAATGTCAGTATCGCCATATAGCCTGCCCAAGACCTTCTCACGAGAGGCATAGTTAATCGGCACCTTTATCAATTCAGCAAGAGTGCCGGTTTTATCGAAACGAGGCACCTTTATCTCGTTGAAGATTGTGCCGAATGCTGCGATTATTTTTTTCGTGGTGGCGAAATAAAAGGTTTCTTGGTTTAGCATTGGGTATTTATATAATCTTATGATTGATTCTGGATTTTAATAGCTATTGTAAAATATTAAAAAGTGTATATGTTACTGGAACGAAACGAGGAAAAGGATGTTGAAAGAATGCATCTGAATAAATCCAAAAGGAGAAACACGTTTCAATGAAAAAGGCCCAATAGTGGGCCTTACACCCCACCTTTAGGGTATTGAGTATGAGTAAGAAAGTTCGGAAGGTCGCCAAAACTCGTAAGAGTGCGGAATCCACACCGCGCTTTGAGCAGATTGGGAAGATCGTTGCGGGAAGATGGGTGCCGCGCGACATTATTTGCAAAAAGTTGCAAATTGTCGATAACACAGCGCGTTGCTATCTAGGCGTGATGTCTCATGTTCCGAAATTCCGAAATCTACAATGGCGGCAAGGTAAGATTCGGGCCGATGGCAAGAGAGTGGGAGAATATATGCTCCCACATTCACCGCCCAAGAAAAAGATAGTTGACAACTCTCCACCGAAGGAATAAATGGAGAATTGGCAGCGACATGTTGGCAAACTTCGATGCCGTCTAAGATACTATTGATATCCCCCGCCAATAGTGTCTGTGAAACCCCGGACAGTTATCCCCCTGTCCGGGGTTTTTATTTTTTGTGTTTGTGCTATTGTCCTCAAATCGACAAAGGGGAATTTCTCATGATCACTACCGAAACCTTCACCAATAAACAGATTGAAATCGTCCGCAAGCAATATGCCGAGCAGGGCGAAATACAGCCAATGTGGATTGCCGAAACAAATGATGGAGAAATTTTGGTTTTGGCGACTCCTGAATATGGTGATCCTGCTACAAAACCAGCAATTGAACAGGTAATTCGCAACCTCTTCAAAGAAAATGAAGTGTGGCGCTACTGTTTTGTATTCGAGGCATGGTTTCATACTGCCGATTCAAAAGAAAAAATTGATGCGGCGATTGATCGGTATGGATCAGTCTCACAAATGCCCGAGCGACAGGAAGCGATTAATGTTATCGTTGAAGAGTCGGGAAAGATGCCAATAGGCCATACCATCGTTATAACCCGCGATGAAAACGGCAAGGGCCATCTTTCGGAAAAAATTCAAACCTCTAATTTTATTCATTTTTTCCGTGGTGGTTTCCTTCCGAATGATGGTTTGACAAGGAATTAATCAAATGAATGATCTCATATTGATATTGATTCTGGCAATTGGTTTATCATCATGTTATTGGTTCATGATATGCAACAACAAAACATTTACCCAAAGAAGAGTTATTCTGAACAACATTTCCAAGAGCAATAACACGCCTTTGGAAAAACTGCATTTGTTGAATCTGTTTGAGATGGTTGATTACAACACACATCTCTGGTCTAGGTTTGCATTCGCAAATCCAAAATTTCTCTATCCGAAGCAAATACAAAATCTTTGGGGAGGGGTTGACGGCTTTTTTGAAAAAAGCTAGGAATCGAATTGCTGAAAATCAGCACATAAGGGAACCTAAAATATGGATGATCTCGTGGTTGCTAACGCTATTGAGAAAGACCTTAAGAAGTGGTCTTCAATCGATGTTCAAATCAAACATAATGGCAAGGAAATCATTCTTCCGGCCTTTCCATCCAAGATGTCTTATGCGGCTGGCGTTTCGATGTTGCAGCGAGCCGAAGAAGCCGAAAACCAGAAATATGAAGTTGTCGAGTTTGTGAAGGGAGCGCCGTGGGATTGTCTTGTTGCAATCACTCGTTCCATGCAGAAAATCTATGGAGTTGTGCTGGCACAGTCCATCAAGACTTTCTTTGGTGAAATCAAGCCAAAGCTTGTCACGGTCGATATTGGTCCGCATGATGACGACAAGATTCAGGTCGCAACGGGCCGAATGAGCCTTCCCGGCATTACCGAATCCGTCAATGTTGGAATGACCCCGGAAGGCGCATATATTCAGAGCACGGTGAAGAAAGCCGAGCGCGAAGCTCTCATTGAGATTGTGAATACTGCGAAGCAGATTCTTCGCGAGGATTCGATTTACAAATCGAAATCCATCAAGTTCGATGTGAGTGATGATGGCGATCTTGAAATTGACACTCAGCCGACATTCCTTGATCTCGCTGATGTGTCGGAAACGGATATCATTCATCCGGCAGTGACAACGAAGCGAATCGTTAAGAACATTTTCGCTCCATTGAAATATACGGAAAATTGTCGCATCAATCGTGTTCCATTGAAGCGCGGCATTCTTCTTTATGGTCCGTATGGAACTGGCAAGTCTTTGACGGCGCGTGTTACCGCCAAGGTGGCCAATGATAATGGCTGGACTTTCATTACTCTTGGTCGGTCGCAGGGTCTTCGCGCCGCGATTGAATTCGCCAAGAATTATCAGCCTTGCGTGATCTTCGCGGAGGATATTGACCGCGCAGCGGATCGTGAAGATGAAAATGTGAACGATCTGGTTAACATGCTGGATGGCGTGTTGACCAAGGACATGGAAATCATGGTCGTTCTGACCACGAATTTCATCGACAAGATTGATCGTTCGCTTCTGCGACCGGGCCGGTTTGATGCCATCATTCCGTTGACTTTACCGGATGCCGAAACATGCACGAAATTGGTTCGCCATTATGGGCGGAATCTGATTCCGGCATCGATCGATCTGACTGGAATTGGCCAGAAACTCTATGAGGCCAATGCCATTCCGGCTTCCGTTCGCGAAGCGGTCGAGCGTTCCAAGCTTTCGATGTTCACTGAAAATCGCCAATTCATCACTCTTGATGATTTGAGTGATGCGGCGGATGATATGAAGGCACATTCTGATATTGTCAATCAGAAGCCGACAGAAAAATCCGATGGCGATATGCTGTGGAGTCTGTTGAACAAGGCCAACGCTGGTGGTAATTTTGTTAATGTTGCGGATAATGTTGTTCACAACATGAGCGAACTTCGCGATACAGTGAAACGCCATACGCGGCATGTCAGCCAAACGGTGGAAGAGGCCAAGGAACTTTCGGCCAGTGCAGGCGCAGCAGCCAATTCTGCCTCAAATCTTGTCGAGGAAAGCTTGAAGCATATCAAGAATCTTTCCACGAGAATGGCCAAGGTCGAAAAGGCCATTGCTTAACAAACACCAAGGCGGGGTTATATATAGCCCCGCCTTTCTTTCACACAAGGATGATTGTAAATGGAAGATGATAAAAGCAACCGTGTAGAAAGTATATTGTCCAAGATCAAAAGCATGTCTTCATTTGATCAAGCAATAGCTGGAGTGAAGATTAGTTTGGCCTTGATGGTGGTGGATGGTAAACATCCGACTGAAATGAAGTTGGATGTTATTCAAAATTCTCTGGCCATGACAATTTGGTCCACTCGAATAGAGATGATTGAATTGTTTATGACGAATGCAGATGAAGAAACTAAAAGCAAACTAAAAATAATGCTAGATGAGGCCAAGGCAGAAACCATAAAATACACAAAAATTCTTCGTAACATGGTTAGTGCAGTTTCACCAGTTGATGAAATGATGGCCGAACAACAACAAGGGACATCTCCATGGAAACAATGATGACTAGATTTGTATGGAAAAAAGCGAAATCTATTCCTGAAGGATGGGCTGATTTTCCTGCCTGTACTCGCATGTGGGCAGCCATCCCAAACGATAATGTAGAAAATGATCGAATGGGAGCAGCAATTTTCCAACATCGAAAGGAACATTACACAACGGTATTCCAACTGGAAAATGATCGACCTACGATCCGGGAATTTTCTTCTTTCGATGAAGCACAAAATTTTGTTGATGGTGCGATCAACAAAAATTCAGTGGTTCTCAAGAATTTAAAAAGTGCCGGTCAGGATTTCGAAATCGAGTTTGAAAATCCTGTATTGAATTAAAAAAGACCTTCTGTGAAGGGATCATAATCATCCCAATTGATGATCTCTTCACCTTCTTTTTGCAGGACTTCACTGATATCAAACACATCGATATCTTTCTCGTTATAGTCTTCCTGCACAACATAATCACCATCTTCTGTGCCCATTGGTGCGCCATCCTCAAAGGTCAGGCTCCAATCCAGAATGTTTTCATTGTGTTTCTGGATATTGTCGATCTCAGGAATTCCAGTTGTGAAATTCTGTCCTGAATATTCATAGAGTTGACAGGTGATATCATAGGCTGGTGTTGCACCCAATGGAAAATACATATTGAATTTCTGCACAAAGACAATCTCAAATACTTTCTGGTTCAATGGAAAATAAACAAGATCGCCTTCCCTTGGGCGTGTGATTTGTTCGGCTATTCCCACATCTTGTTGAAAGATTGTGCCAGAAACAGTTAGGGTGATTTGATCGCGAATCTCCAATCCAAACTTGGACATGAAATCACCCTGCCCCTCAAATCCTTCAACATTCTTGATGAAGAAAGTTGTCAGGTAATAAGAATCAAAATAGTGTTGTGCATCTTCCATCAATATTTCGTCTACATTATAGGAACGGCGAGGAAGATAATAAAAACCAGAACCATGGATTTCTATTACTTCCTGCACCAAACCATCATGAAGCAATTGCTCTTCGGAATTGCCATATAGATCGAAATATTCATTAGGACCGGGCATTAAACGAGATTACCTATTTCTGAAAACTTGGTACTATTTGCCACCGCTTCTATTCTGATATTTCCCTCAGAATCATTCTCTATAAGTTTGTAATAGACATCCACGATGGTTTTATTACCTTCCACATTAACAACAACAAACCCTTCTTTAATTTCTGGATCATTATCCATGATGTTATTGATTGTTTGTCTCAGTGATACATGATCTTCAAACAATAACTTGTTATGGTTTTTATCAATCCATTCTTTCAAAAACATTCTGCACCTTTATATTGGATTTACGGTTCCGAAATTTGCATGATTAGCAATCAAACGAAATGCGCCATCCTCTGAAACACCAGAAGATGAAATATTCCATTGCACCATACCGACATCAGCATTTGACGAATCCCAAGAGCCTGTCCACAATGCACCTTCGGCTGTCATATCGCTTTCAACCGTGATGTATTCGTTGTTTGAGCGATAATACACTCTCAGTTTGGGACTGGCAGGAGTGATTACCTCATTATTGGCATTGTAGAATTCAGATGTAAATTTAACTGTGGTTCCGCGAGTTACATTCTTGATGATCATTTCTTAACCTTCTCGAATATTTATTCGAATTCTTGAGTAGTCGATATCTACCTTGATGTAATTAGTTCTGATTGCTGTATTGGATCGGTTGAATGATAATGTTGAGAGCATTCGATGCGGAATTTGAATATAGATTCCTTCACCAATAGCCTCAGCAAATGCTTGAGAATTGATCGTTCCCGTTCCTGATTCGAAAAAGAAACCAGCACCATTGGCTTGCGCCAATGAATTTGCAATCACAGAACCATATGAAGCGAAAATACTACCATGCAAGGCCGAGGCCGAGGAACTTCCAACAATTTCTCCTGTTCCTGAAGCAAGCGAACCGCTTTGTGCATTTGTCGTGGATGATGCCGAAACATTTCCCGAGGCTTGCGCAGTTGCTTGTAGAACACCATTGGTTTGAGAGGAACTGATTATTTCGCCAATAGCGCTTATAAGAGAGTGACCCTGTCCTGAAACATTACCAGAGGCCGTTATAAGGCCCGTGGAGGTCGCTATTGATTGTCCGCTACCCTCTATGGTCGAGGTCGCGGAAATCGCACCAGTAAGCTTCCCTGCCGCGCCCAATAGCCCTTGAACAGTAGAATTTCCAATGGTTTGACCATTAGCCCGCGCCAAGGATTGAATTTCACCAGAAACATTCGAAACACTCGAAATGGTTCCGGTTGCGGTGGCAATGCTGGCACCAAAGGCTTCTACTTCGGAACTGCCTTCGGCAAGAGCTATTGAGCCTTCTGTGGAAATACCAAATACCGAACTGGTTCCTGTGATTTCACCATTTGCAGAAACAAGAATCGTTAGTTCTGCATTGGCAGATGAAAGACTCTCTATATTTCCTGATGCCGAGGCCAGAGAATTTGTATTTCCATTTGCATTTGATTGACTGGTAATTGATCCAGTCGAAACAGAAATACTTGCACCGACACCATTGGCTTGTGATGAACTTGTTGCTGATGAAGTACCACTAGCAAGCGATTTACCTGATGCGCTGGTAGTTGATGAAGAAACAATTGAGCCATTAAATTTTGCAAGACCACGAATACTACCATTCGCAACAGATGTTGTGGTAATTGATCCAGTCGAAACAGAAATACTTGCACCGACACCAGATACAGATGAAATTGACGCAATCGATCCTGTGGTTTTCTTTAATGCGCCACCAATACCCGATGCGGATGATGTTGAAGAGATACTTCCATTCGAACTGATGGTTCCGCCAGAATCTTGTTTAAGTGCAATTAACCAAGCAGTCCACGGATTTGATGATCCGTTTGCATTGGTTTGAGTTTTATCTCCAGTGGCTCCCGCTGATCCTAGTGCAACATCAGCGCCATATAATAATCCGTCAAATCGTTCGGTCATTCCGGTAGGAGGATTTAGTGCTCCTAAACCTTCCCAATCGTGAGCAAGATATAGAAGCTGACCATTATCAGTTGTGGTTGTTATTCCGGTAGCTGTAGTCACTGTTCCGGTGGAGGAATTGATTGAGTATGCATCAATAGGACTCCCAGAACTAATGGCTCCGGAATAAGCGAGAATAATTCCTTGAGCATAAGCATTGGTGTGAGTGAATGTATATGAACCGCTTTCACTTGATGCGCGTTTCCAAAATACCCATGTCCGCGCCCCGAAACTTGAGATATCGGTTACTGTAGTCGAGACATCAAGTTGTGTGAAACCGGATGGTGGAGTCATGGACAGAGGCGGGCCACCTGATTGACCAGCAAAAATAATAGCGATCATGATATCGCCATTGGTCAATCCGGCAGGGGCCGAAATTGTTGAATTTACTCTCTGACCATATGTGGTTGAAGCGACAGAACGAAATGTAATAGCCATTATGTCCCTTCAAATACAAATGAGGGAGTAAAGATGGTGTTTGCCATTTTACTCCCTCTTGTTAATCATAGAAAGCTTGATTAGCCTTCGGTGATGGTAGAACTTGTCAGGAGTTGTGGGGTAACGCCATTAGATACCGAAATGCTTGGTGTTACTGTTCCTGAATAAAGAATCTTGCCAGTCGAGGAAGATGTCGTTCCAACAGCCCAATGAGTGATTGTTGATGTTCCACCAGTGCAAGCCGGAAATGAAATCGTTGCTGTGGGCGATACCGAATTTGCGGACACTGTCCATCCGCCGCTAGTTCGCTCAACTGCAACACGAGCATATGAAGTATAATTTGTTTCGTTGCTGGTTTGATTTCCTGCATCGGTGGGATCGGCAGTATGCAGAGAAACATAGAGGTTAGTCAGGGCACCAGTAGCCGCATTGTCGGCAACATTGGCAACCGCTGTACCATTGAAAATCAATTTCAGTATGTCATTTTCAAAAGTTGCACTTTTACCACTCACATACTTTCTCCTAAATACGAAGATTAATTCTCATGTATTTAGGAGTTTTTTAATTTGATCTATAAAAAAGATTACTTTGGTTTTGTTTATATTTGGTTTGATCGTAAACATAAAAGATTTTATGTAGGCTCTCATTGGGGAAGAGTTGATGATGGGTATGTTTGTTCATCGTCATGGATGAAACAAGCTTACAAACACAGACCTAAAGATTTTAGAAGAAAAATTTTATATTATGAAAAAACTAACGACAGAAAAACCCTATTAGATGAAGAACGACGTTATCTTAGTATGATGAAAGATAACGAACTTTGTAAAAGATATTATAATAGAGCTAGGGTTTATTGTATGCCAACTTCAAATGATTTGAAAAAGGGATGGAATGAAGAAAGAAAACAAAAATGGAAAATTCAAATGGAAGAGTGGAGAAAAAACGATCCAAATTGGAAAGATAAAATTTCTGCCCAAAAAGGAAAAAAACTTTCAGAAGATCAAATTAGAAAACTAAAAGAAGCGCGACTTAAAAAAGGTATTTCTAATGAAACGAGAAAAATCATGTCAGAAAAGGCGAAAGCAAGAAAACAGGGAGAAATAAACAAAAAACTACATGCAGAAAAAAGAATTGGTATGTATGGCAAAAAACACTCAGAAGAAACTAAGAAAAAAATATCAGAAGGTCAATTTAGAAAACGATGGCCTAAAAAGAACTGATTATTTACTCCCTTGGAATCTGTTTCTTGTTATTTATGTTTTGTATATCTATGATTACTTTCTCTATAACATAAAAGCCTTTTGCGGGCCTTACTGTATAGAGAACAACTGTTCTGCTTTCACTTTCACTAATGATTGCAGAAATATCCTCATCATTGGACAATCGACACATTTCTTGGATTGGCTCATAGAGCGGTTTATCGCCAAAAAATGGAAGTTGTTTGTAATCGTCCAAGAGGCTCATAGGATATTTATTCGGCTTGACAAGAACCGAATCGGGAAATAAAGTTCCCATCGTGCAAATTTAGTTATCAAGTTCATTATTTTGGGAGAATCACCATGCGCCTTACCAATACAATTCGTGATCGTGTCAGGATGGATTTGTTGATTCGCAAATTCGGTCCGGTAATTATCGAGCTTGATGAAAAGGCAATTGCTTTTTCAGAAAAGCTTTATAATGAGTTGTATGATTTGCCGACACAGCGAAAGATGAAAAAGTTGCCGAAAGGATGGCTTGCGGAAGCTTCCTCAATTTCAGTATCGTTAGCGAGCAAATATAGCAATTTCTATTTCGAAAGTTCTGAAAATCTCATTGTTTATAATTTTTGTCGTAGGGGAATTCCATCAATTCTCAATGATATCATTCGTAAGGTTTATCAGAATCGAACACAAACAAAGACGAAAAACACCAAGTTATTTTTGGCAAAGGATGTTAATGGAGTAGGGTTGGTACTGGAAGCTTCGCATCCACTTTCGATTGAATGTGACAAAATTACATTCGCCTTTGAAAAGTTGGCTGAAGATGTCAGGGAAGCAAACAATCAACTCATTGCTTCATTGTCCGCAATCACAACAGTAAAATCCTTGATTTCTGCATGGCCTGAAGTCAAGCATTTCGTGCAGAAGCATATTCCGACCAATGATGATCGGAACCTTCCGGCCTTGCCCATTCGGGAACTAAATGCTATGTTCGATTTGCCGGTTGAGGAAGAGGAAAAGGAAACGGCATAAAACAAAGGGCGCGTAGCTCAGTTGGTTAGGACTGGTCCCCTAGTTGGTCGAAGGGAACAGACTTTTAATCTGTTGGATTTTTTAATCCCACCGTGGGTTCGAATCCCACCCAGTCCACCATTTTTTTAAATCTTTTTCGCCTTTCGTAAACAACTCTATTGAACCTCCTAATAAAGATTTCATTTATTTATTTTAGGAAAGTTCGAACCCCGCCGCGCCTACCAAAAGGGAAATTCTCTGTGACATCAGGTTTTGCGATTCGTAATAATGGTGAAATTTTGGTTCATACCATTTCACCAACAAAAATCGGCGCTATTGTGAATTGGCTGGTGGTTAATGGAGGCATCGCTATTCCTAATGATTGTTCTGATGGAATAATCAACCAACTCTTCCTTATGGAAACAGATTCGATCAAGAAAAACTTCGATGAAAATGTCGATTGTGTCGTGGTCGATATTGTCTCCAAGGAAATTGCCACTTGACATGGGAAAATCATTGAGTTAAACTGTCAGGATCGGGTAGATTTCTTCCGTCTGGACCGGCTGAAATCGAGCAACCCTACCAGAAGGGTGTGGTCTGGATATCCACCAGAACCGATACCACGGAGGCCCGGTTGTATTTCCTGCAACCGGGCCTTTTTGTGAAAGGGGATTATAATGAAATATATCGTCTATGTCGGCAACAATGAAGCTATCATCACCACGAAAAAGAAAGAAGCCGAAACGATCCAAACTTTTTTTGGCTCTGATGAGGATGTGATTCGCGACATCAACGAATATGATCGTGATGAGGTTGAGGACTGTGCGGTTATGTTCTCGTCTTTGATTCGCAGAGATTGATTAATTAGCTCCCGATGTAAAAAACGGGAGCTTTCTTTTAGGGAAGGTTTTTTGTTATGGATGATTGTCCTTTTCTCTCCGCTGATGAATTGCGTATTTCCCAAGAGAAATGGGAGGGTCTGGTCAAGACTCTCTATCTATTCGAGAACAACAAAATTGAGTATTTTGTTCCGTCGCCAAAATGGGTAGAAAATTTTCAAGAGGATGGTTGGCGAGACACTTATGGCAATTGGCAACATATCGACAATCCAAACGTTAAATTCAATTTGCGATTTTTTTCGGTTGATCATGAATCATGCGGAACGGTATGTTGTATTGCCGGAACAGCGGCTCATATCATGGGCAACCAGTCTTTGTTTGATGATTGTAGTTATGGTTTGCATGATTTGTTCATGCCTCATATGATTCCAATCCCCAAATGGGAAGATATCACAGTGGAACAAGCCGGTGCTGCAATCAGGAACTATCTCACGAAAGGTACGCCAAGATGGCATGAGGTTGCCGAAAATTTGATCTCTTGACATAGGTTCCCTGATTTGGTATAAGAACAATATACGTTCTTCCAATGATGGTGACTATGGAGGGTAAAATGTAGAAGTAGGGCGTTTTAGTCATGATCGGCATATAGAAAAAACGAAACCCTAGACTCTAACAGGCATAATGGAGAGTAAAATGTAGATATATCATCAAACATATATCTGTATATATAATGCCATTGATTTTGTCTGTAGCACTTGCTACAAGAAACCCCTCTACCAAAGTGGAGGGGTTTTTTCATGGACAAATTACTGAGACGATATAAAATCAACCGCAGGCTCCCGCCTCTACCTGATCCGCCGACCGGATGGATGTTCAATCCATTCGATAGCCGCAGCAACGACGAAGAATTCATTTCTATAGCCGAATTTGAAAAAGGATGTAAATCGGATATGGATGTATATGATGGTCTAACCAAGGAACAACGCGATGTCCGCAAAAAGTACGGATAGAATCATTTTTCTTGATGTTGATGGGCCGTTGATTCCAAATTCGATGTTCTTGGTTGATCCACTCGCTTCAATCAAAAGATTGTTTCCTGTTACAACAATTGCTGTTCTCAATAAAATCATCAAAACAACCAATGCAAAAATTGTGATGAACACTACCCACAACAAGCCCTATGATAATCAAACAGAAGATATCGTGGATGCATTGATTCGGAATGGTGTTCCTCATGAGTCCTTTCATGCCGTTCCCAAAACACAATTTCCGGCCTATGATAGGCTGGCCAGCATCAGGCTATGGTTGGCCGATCACGGATCGATAAATGATGAAGAATGGATTGTTCTTGATGATGTGACATTTCATCATCGTGTGATCTATATTGATCCCGATACGGGCCTGACTCTGAAACATCTTGATTTGGTTTGTCATAAATTCCACATCGATCCTCCGGTTATTCTGATATGACACATGCAGAATTTTTGATGTTCCTCAAGAAACAAGGTTATACCGAAATTCGCCTATTTGATCTTGAGCGATATGCAGCGGTTTTGGATTTGATGTTCACTGCCGCTATTATTGTCGGTCGGGTAGGCGATATGACGGGCTATGACAATCGTTGGTGCTATCATTCTCATGAGGATGCCAAGAAAGCCTTGGAAGAATGGAATGGAATTGATGAACCAAAGGGATGGCATCGACATCCGGCAACAGGCCGTCGCCGCAATGAAAATGGTCATGAATACATTATGAGGTAAGACAATGATTGAATTCGATCCACCGCTTGGTGAACTTGTTGCTCCGAACATTTCTGACACGATGAGTATTGCTATTCGGCAGGCTTTGGATGATCTGGAAAAAGCCGAGGCATGTGATAATCTTCGTGTTAATATGGAATACTGGCATTCGATGAGGATGGAAAATGGTCCATGTTATGTGTGTCTGGCTGGATCAGTGATATCCGCAGCGGGCAATGATGCCCGAAGAATTATTAATCCATATGATTTTTTTGAGGATGATAATGAAATAACCTTCCGTAAATTGCTTGCCTTTGATTTTTTGCGTAAAGGCGATTACGAAAAAGCAATGTTTTCTTTTGGAATCCCAACTCCTAAGATTAATGAAGTATTGGAAGGTTTCCCATTAGAACTATCGTCATATCATATTAATCCGGTACAATTCAAAAACGATCTTAGAACCTTTGCCGATCATCTGGAAAGACATGGTCTCTAAATAAAAACTGGAAGAGTGGCCGAGTGGTTTAAGGCAGCGGTCTTGAAAACCGTCGTAGGCGAGAGTCTACCGTGAGTTCGAATCTCACCTCTTCCGCCACCTCCGAGGATCGAAATGACGAAACTATTCTGCGACCTCAAAACTGACGAGGAAAAGAGCGCCTTTTTCTTATCAGGGCGTGGCTATGAAACCGGCGTTATTGCAGCGTCAATACAGAACGACGTTGCGATGGCCTACCACCGTTGTGCTGAATATCAGAAAGAGATTTCTGATCTGCGCCGCCGCATTAAGGAACAACAACAATGAACAAACCAGAAATCAAACTGCCGCCGCTGCCTGACAATCCAAAACAAAACAAGCTTAAGTATAAAAAATACAAAAACAAGAATGTCAGTTGATCTTGAATTTCCGAGAAAAGTGGAGTTCTAATTCCCATCCTTGACCGGGACATTCTCTAGGCATAAAAAATAACTCCGTAACTGATTGCTACGGAGTTATTTAGTGTAAAAGTATACCCCTTCAGCCTATCATATCCATAATTGGGATGCTATAGGAATTGATTAAAGTCTTGTCCAATTCATCTATTTCCTCTACCGCCTCATCATAGATTTGTTGGCCGCTGAGAGTAACCCCGCCCACCAGTGGAGTTCCGGGATATTTCTTGAGATTGTTGCCCCATTGTCGTTTGACCAAGGCCGTGGCATATTTGATTAGCCATTGATCTGTCCAAATGCGTGGATTCGATTCAGGATTGATGATCTTGTAATATCGAATCATTAGATAATTTCCTGGCACTACTCGACTCCAGTCCATATCGACATAGAGTTTATTTTCATAGCGGTTGTGTCTGATTGGTTGTTTGCCGACAAGAATGTATTGAATGTTCTGCAAATGCATCATGGTCATCCAATAATCGGCAAGCCCGAGACTTGACCAATTTGGCACATTAGACAGCACCCATTGATATTGTGCGTTCCAGATGCCACTACCCATCAATGTTGAAGACAAATCAAAAATATCCACCGCTCCCAAAGTATCCGCTGGCATTTCAACATAACCATTCTGGATATCTTGCGCAGTAATTTCATATTTGTAATACATCTCTTGCGAACCATCGAAGTGATAATCTTGAAATTTGGCAAGAGCAAAATCAATTTGATTTTCGACTTGTTGATCGGATACCTCAATACGAATGACACCTTTACCAAGATTCTGGAGAATGAATTCTTTGAATTTTGCACGAGAGGTAGGCAGCGCCATTGTGTTTCTCCAAAAAAAGGGGCCTTCGATTTATTTATCGAAGGCCCAAGTTACACCGAAGGGATATCTTTCTTTTTTTCTATTTAGTTTATCGCCTCCGGCGAGATAATGGATCACCGCCTTTCGATAAGAGTGAGACGATTGCTCAAACTAAATTAGCCTCCGAATGTCAGATCGTTATCATTCTTTTTAGTATAATGACGATAAACCAAGTAGACTACTGCCGCGACAAGAACGGCACCAAAAACCCACTCCATTGGATGATCCTCCTATTAGAAGAGAGAAACCTTTCCTCTCTGATTATTTATATGAACAGATGCGATAATAAAAAACACATAGGCAGTATAGGAGAACATCGGTAGGTCCATTATTCTTCTCCATCACGAGGTTTTCGAGGCGGTGGTGGTTGATAATCATCATTATCCATATATCGCAGTTTTTCTCTACCGCGAGTCCAAACCGTAACGCCAACAATAGCACCCATCGCAAGATGATAGATTCCGCCGCCGCGAATCGTCAGAGGTTCCCATGGATGATATTGGCCGGTGATATAGGAGTAAATCCCTAAAAGAATTGGAGCAACCATGAAATCGAACAAACAGACAACCATATAGGACCAGCCCATGGCAGGTCGCCAATAGGTATGAAACCATTTGATATATTCAGGATCATCTCTCAGAGGTTCGCTCATAGAATTATTTAGGAACTTTTTTGAAAAAAGAGGTTGCAATCTCTCAAAGATTAGATTATAGTGTTCTTGTTGAATTCGAGAGGGGATGGTCCCCACATACAAACCGGAGATTTCGTCATGGAAAACATTGAAAATGTTGAGGTTGTGAAGGCTCTCAAGGCCAAGGCTGATCTGGATGCCAAGAAGGCCCGTGCCAAGGCTCTCAAGGCCGAGCGTGATCGTCGCTATCGCGCCAACAAGAAGGCCAAGGCCGCTGCCGAAAAGCTCGAAAAGGTGAAGGCGGCTGATGTGGCCAAGGCCAAGGCCGACAAGAAGGCGAATACCGTCAATGTCGCCAAGGTCAAGAATGCGGTTCGGCGCGGTCGTCGTCCCGGCAATGGCCAGACCATCAAGCGGAAGATTGCTGAGTTTCTGCTGAACAAGTGGGTTCCGCGTCGTGAAATCTGCCAGCATTTCGATATCGTGGACAACACGGTTCGCCACTACATTTCTCGCATCGCCAATACTCCCGGCGTGCAGATGTACTCTCAGAAAATCAACAACCATTCGAGCTACATCATCGAGAAGCTGCCCGCGCAGTGGTAACAACAACAAAAAGGTTCCCGATTGTCGGGAACCTTTTTTCCTTTTTTGATTTGACAAACGGAACCGAATCGATTATAATCATTTCCATCAACTGAGGGGATTATGATCATGATGACCGAAGAAAAGATCGAACGAGTCAAAAAGGAATATGAAGCGATTGCCAAAGAGCCGCTGGTGGTCGAATATATTGGCGGCACTTTGTATTTCTTTGGTAGTGAATTGGCTTGTCTCAGACTTTTTCACAAGATGCCCAACAAGAGGGTGACATATTCGCCCAATCGAAAGTCTTGGGTTTTTGTTATCGAGCTTGTTTATTCGTAATATGGATTGACAAGTTCCCTTTTTATGATATAATGGAGACATGATGATTAAGAAATATCAACAGTATGGATTTGTTATCCATCGCCAAACGCCAAAGATTTGGAAGGTACAGAAACCTGATGGCGAATTTCTGGCCTATACTTTCCCGACCTTGACCGATGCCAAGTTCTATTGCCGGAGGAATGAGCGATTCACCGAAATTTCAGAGGATCGTGCTGCCCGGTTTGTGTGGGGCGCAGATGATTTGGAGCATCATTGAGCATTGTAGGAGAATGCTATGATAGTTTTCGTCAATGAAGCTGGACGTGTCGAATTTGATGATGACACAGGTCTCCCTTATGAAGACTTGAAATTCATCGGAGCAGAACACAAGAACATCTATGATGCTCTCGCGGATTTCAAGGTGAGTTCGGATTATATTCTCAACCGCATCACCGTTCTCGATATCAAAGAGGATGGAACGAGGGTTGTCTTAGGTTCTTTCATTCCTAAGCAGGAATGCCTTGGTGTTTCCTAACTGAGGACTCAAACATGGTGACATTCGAGAAGAAAATGATTGAATATATCAATCCTCAGATCAATCTGAACGGCATGACCGCCAATGAACATATTCGTTTGCGGATGGAGTTTCGCAAAAAACTCATGGATGCCATGAAAACATTGGCCGAATTGCGCCCTCATGGGCGTGATTATATTGGTGAACCGGATCGATACAAGAATGATCTGGATATCTATTATGCTCGTTTTCGGGCGTTAGATCACCTTTATAATGTGGTTGAACAGGAAGCGCTCAAAATTCAGGAGCAAGCCGAATGAGTTTTTTGCAAAATTTCGATCAGCATCGATGGGAAAGGGATATTGATTCCTTTACCCGATGGAAAACCTTTTTGTCAAAAATCAAGACTCCTGATGTTCGGAAGAGGATTATTGATAGTTTGCACAAAACCCAAGAACGCTGGCCGAAATACATCAGCAAAAACGAAATTCCTTTGGAATGATTATAAATCGGCTTTCGGGCCGATTTTTTTATGAAATCGACTTGACAAGTTCCTCTTTTTTGATATAATGGCCATATTGAAAACACGAGGTTTGCCATGAAGCGCGATATGTATCAGGAAGTTACCGACCGCATCATTGCTTTGCTTGAGGCTGGCACGGTGCCGTGGGCCAAGGAATGGGCCAGTATTCCCGGCGATGGTATCCCGATGAATGCGATTTCAAACCGACCCTATTCGGGAATCAACGTTCTGCTCTACTGGATTTCTGGTTCCAAGGGATATTCTCAGCCGCGTTATCTTACTTACAATCAGGCTCGCGCCGCTGGTGGTCATGTTCGCAAGGGCGAGCGTGGTGAAACCGTGATCCTCTACAAGCCGCTCAAGATCAAGGACAAGGCCACTCAGGAAGAAAAGACCATTCCTCTGATTCGTGGTTTCACGGTGTTCAATGTGGAACAGTGTGAAGAACTGCCCGACAATGTGATCAATGGCAAGCCGGTCCCGGCGCGAAACAAGGATGAGCGCAATTCACTGGCCGATGAATTTGTCAAGAGCACTGGTGCGGATTTCCGTGAAGGCAAGGGTGCTCCGATGTATGTTCCTTCGAAGGACTTCATCACCACGCCGTCCTTCAAGGCTTTCAATGATGCCGAATCCTACTATGCCACAACCTTCCATGAGTTGGCGCATTGGACTGGCCATAAGAACCGCCTTGATCGGAACATGTCTGGCCGGTTTGGAACTGATTCTTATGCGATGGAAGAATTGGTTGCGGAATTGACTTCGGCCTTCCTGTGTGCCGAGTTTGGTTTCAATAAGGAAAACCGTTCGGCTTCCTATCTCGCAAGTTGGATCAAGGTGCTCAAGAGCGACAAGAAGGCGATCTTCTCAATAACGAGTCAGGCACAGAAGGCCGCTGATTATCTTCGTGGCAAGGCACTGGCTGATGAACAGGAAGAAATGGAGGAAGCCGCTTAAGCGGCTTTCTTCCCCTTTGAGGTATATCGATGACAAACACATCTGATGCCGAGGCAATCGCGCGGATTATCGATCCGAATGCTTTTCGTGGCGCTTTCCTAAGCACGCAGCCCAGTCTCTCGAAGGATCGCGCTCGCGCCAAAGCCGCCGCCATCCTCTCCTATCTCGCCTCGCGCCACACATCTACTGATGCCGAGGCAATTGCGAATGGCAAACGCATGATCGAAGCCCAAACAATCGTGCTGGAATGGTCGAATAAGTTCGGCCTTAACCTCAATTATGAGGCATCCGAAGATTTGCAAAAGAGATTTTATGTACTTCTGCCTGTGGAATAGTTTGAGGTATTGGAAATGAAAGAAGATGAAATAATCGTTCTTGATCCTGTTCAAGAAATGGCCGCTCGTGCATTAATCCTCATCGAACATAATCAACCGAAATGTTCGGAATGTGGTATGGGTGTTTTGCGACCGAAGTGCATCAATGAATTTGGTTCGGAATGTCCGCGTCATGAAGAGGAAGGGCGGGTTCAAGATACGATGGATCGAATCAAAAAATTTGGCAATCTGAAAGAACTGCCGTTCGATTGGAGATACAAGGTCGATATCATGCAACTTGTCGGAATGCCTTCCAAGACCGACAAAAAGAATCTTCGGTTTCTTCTGGAAAACAACAATCAATTCGTTTCCCCTTCATATGTTGATACCTTCAACAGTATTGTTTTAAAGGAATGTGGGCGTTGGTCGGCACAGACCAATTGGAAATTTGCATTGTCGAAACGCGGCATTGAATATGCCAAGAAATATGCAATGGAGGAATGATGGAACACGAGCCGGTTATATTTGAAGGTCTTGGGCTTTGTTATTATCGAAAGGTCGATTATCGACCGGCACGAGCGGGCGAATATTATTTGTCCGGTGCGATTGTTCAAGGCTGGTTTGCGCGCAACGGAACCAATTGGCCAGCCCAAATTGTGGTTCCAACATTTCATGCCGCAAAAACAATATCTTATAAGAAACTTGATCCAGTCAAATATCTGCATGTTGTGAAATGATGTAGAATCGGCTATAGAAGGCCGCTGATGAGCTATCTTTGGGGAGCTACCCCTATAGCTCCACTCTCCAAATAACGCACCAGTGATCCCCTGAGAGGCTTGGTATGAGCGTAAATGACAAAGAAATTGAACAATTAGCCGAATTTCTCTATGACTTGCCATTGACAGATGGGGATACTCTTGGTGACTTGATCTGGTCTTCCGACTATGTGATTCCATCCGAAGATGACAATATTGACAACAAGCAATATTTTGATCAGGCTATGAAAGTCTGCACTCATATTGCCATGGCACTCATCGAAAGAAACAAATCATGAATGTGATTGATATTGGAAATATGGTTTTGAATGCCAAGCAGGAACGGCTATCCGATTATGCGATGGTTGCCATTATGGCAGCATTGATTGCATCGAGGGCAGATGAGAAGCCGGTTCTCAATACAGCGGCGATGATCATCAAGAATCGTCTGAAGGAACATGGCTTTGGTCATGTTGCTGATGATTCGGCTATTATGTATTTCGGAAATATCGCAGATCGACCGGGAATTGCGATATTGTATGCCGCTGCACTGGTAGCCGCATATTATCGCCAGAACGAGCGTCAAGTCACATTGGAAGATATCTGCACGGAACATTTCGCGATTGGCTTTCCAACGAATGACTCTTTGTTGGAGGTTTGGGACAAACAGAAAGATGGTGGTTCCAATCTTCTGGATCGAGCCACAACTTGGGAAGTCTATAACAAGGAAATGTTGTCATGAAATATCAATGGATCGAGATTTCTGGCAAGGAAAATATGAAGAAAATTACTTCTGTTCCTTGTTCCGAGGTTTCCTTGGCGATTGATGCCGAAGGTTTTTCATTTCTTGCTATCTTCAAGATAGATGAATTAAAGGAATTCGGTCATTATGTTTTGACCTTTTCTGAAAATCACGAAATTCGCACCATACTCTATAAAAACAAGGAAGAGGCTATCACAAAAGCCGAAGAAATTTTGTCCGATGATAATCGGAAAATCGATATGGCAGCGGTTCCGTGGAAGGCTTGCGATCCATCCACGCATACTGTATCAATTCATTGATAATTCATAACCAGAAAGAATCATAATATGTCAAAGAATGATGCCGAGTTGCTGAAGGAAGCTCGCGAGGCTTTGTCCGAATACAAGGAAATTTTCGACCGGCTGTCCAAGGCGGCGCTTGGTTATGGCATCGTGATTCAGCATCTTGGTGATAAGATGATGATCAAGACTGCCACGGGCGGTATGTTTCTTGTTCCGCGCAATGACAACTATCCGGTGGGCACGGGACTTATTCTGCATCCCGAGACACAGCAAATCATCGATGTCGTGGTGCATCCGAAGATTGGTGATACGAATGTCGTGGCAAATGTTCGCGATGATTGTATCGAAATCAATCGCAATGGTCATTTGAATCTCGTTTCCAAGGGATGTTTTTCTGATCTGGAAAAGGGTGATACGGTTCTGCTTGATTTCACCAATTCGGTGGTGGTCGAGAGAATTTGCAAGGCCGAAAAGCCCCGACATGTTGCGGAAGTAAAACCCGTGACATGGGAGGATGTTGGTGGGCAGGAAGAGGCCAAGCGGCTATTGCGCGAAGCAATCGAACTTCCTCATCAGCATCCCGAAATTTTCGCATTCTATAACAAGAAACCCACATCGGGCATTCTGTTGTTTGGTGAACCGGGTTGCGGCAAAACCTTGCTGGCCAAGGCCACGGCGACTTCCATTGGAGCCAATGGTGGTTTCTTGTCACTCAAGGGGCCGGAAGTGCTTGATCCCTATGTTGGTGTTGCCGAGGCCAATGTGCGAAACATCTTTGCGCAGGCCAAGGAATATAAAACACGAACTGGCAAACCCGCAGTGATCTTTATCGATGAAGCCGAGGCTATTCTTGGTCATCGCGGCGGTCATCATTTCGGTATGGAGAAAACAATCGTCCCGGCCTTCCTTGCTGAAATGAACGGCATGGAAGAAAGCAGCGCGATTGTTATTCTTGCAACCAATCGAGAAGATCAACTTGATTCAGCAATTCTTCGCGATGGTCGAATTGATTTCAAGGTGAAGGTGGGCCGTCCCAATGCGGAAATGGCCAAGGACATTCTTGGAATCCATTTCAAGAATAAGCCCGTCGATACCAAATTCACGGCGGCGGGTCTTATTGACATGGTTGTTTCGAAAATCTACGATGCTACCGTGTCGTGGTTGCCCTATTCCGGCGCATTGTTGGAAGGCATCGTGGAGAAGGCCGCTGTATCGGCTATTCGTCGCGATTTGTCAGCCAAGACCAAAACCGGAATTGGAACAAATGATATTGTGTGGGCAGTCAATACAACGATTGCACAAGAACAGGTGAATAAACATGCAAATTCGAAAATCACATACTGACGACGAAGCTTCCAACAATCAGAAGGTCAAGGAATCGACCGGAGATTCTGATTTGGCAAATGCGGCCAACAAAGCAGATGATTTATTAAGCCGGATCGATGAGGCCACCGCACAAAAGTCGAAGGGCCATTATGAAGTTGCTTGTTGTGGAATTAGGATTTGGATTGAGGATTGATCTTGTATCAATTTTCTATCTGAGTCTTGTAGTGGGGATTGTGTCGATAACCTTGACACGATCCCATCTCACAAAAACAATTCGCCACAAAATGATTGATTTGCCATTTATGATTGGCGAGTTGATCAATTGTCCCTACTGTGTGGCGCATTGGTTTGCAGCGATATTTGCTCTTTTGATATCTGATACGATACTTGAATGGTTTCTTGTCAGTGCCGGAATTGTCGCTGTAGCTGCATTGTTCATGGGCATTGTTCAACGGTTGTGGTTTATGCAAGAAAGTGAATTGGAAAATTTGCGTGATCTTTTGCGCGAAACTGCCAAACGGTTGAAATAAATGTCCGTGAATAGAGAAGATTATCCATCTATGTACCGTCCCGGCCAAGGCAATTTGTTACTTGACGAGGTTTGGAGTATCATGGATATGATCCCAGAAAATGGCATCGATGAAAATACTCGCTATATGATGGCGGGAATGATCATGGGCCTTGTTAAGAAATATGAAAAGGATTCGAAATGAAGAATTTTACCAGTCACATTACCATGATGGTAATTGCGCAGGGATTTAAATCATGCGCAGCAATTTCCGAAGAACTTGAGAATCGGAATGTTTCGATTTCACGCGCTGCTGTCTATATGCAGTTGCGCAAGTTGCGTGAAAATGGTTATATCAAAGCCAAGCTTGGAAAGCCCACGCCCGAACGTGGAGGCAAGGCCAAGCTATATTATGAGATCACTGCCAAGGGCAAGACTGAGTTGAACAACGCGGCGATGATGTTCGACAGTTTTCGCAAGGCGGCTTAACGCTGTTCTCTGGTGGCTTCCTTGGGGTGAACCGGATGTAGCCTTTCATAGTGTTCTATGTGTGTGACGCTCGCCACCTTCATAAATTTAGGGCTAATAGAACACGAGCCGGGATTATTTTTCAAAAGAGAGAAACCCACATGTCGGAAGATCAGAATAATCAGAATCAGAATAATCAGAAAGCACCGAAGTCTGGTAGCGATCTGTTGCGTCAGATTGAAGACAAGAATTTGACTGGCGAAATCGGCAAGTTGCGCAAGCAGTTGGAAGAAAAGGTTCCGCTGCGTGAAAAGGCCCGTGAAACTGTGGCGCAGCTTGATGATGAAATCAGCGATCTTGTCTTTAAGATCGATGAAATTCTCGAAAAGAAAAAGAACATTCGATAAGGAAGTGTGGTCATGTCGGGATCATATGAAACTCTTGATTTGAGTTATTGTGATAGAAATTTCACTTCGATAGGAGTTGAATGTCTTGGCATGACCACAACAATTGCCGATCTGCTTAATAATGGATGGACGTTTCAGGCCCGAGGAACCGGCTATCCTTCACCTACCCATTCTCCAATTTATTCACAAGATCAAGATTTGGATTGGACTACGAAATATCGATATCCACAAACACGCATTCGTTTTGTTCATAAAGAACGGGGAGTTGGGATTTCGTCAATTGTGTTGAATTGTGCCTTCAACCAAAAGGCAAATATCGATGCAATCATCTCATGTATAAGAGAAATGAACATTCTCAATTTTCCTTATTTCTCTCCTATCAAAATTATTAATCGTCTGGAAAAATTTACTCGAACAGAAATTGTCGAAATTCCTGTTTCCAAGATTTATACAACCAATGATCTTCCTGAATTGTATGAGAAGATTATTGAGTTGCAGAGTCCACAAGCAATCAAGGCTCGTGCTGCTAATCGTCGGCGCAAGGCGATTGCTAATGGTTCGAACAGTGCGAGATTCGGGATATGAATAACATCGGTGATGTAATACTTGGTGCATATATCTGTTCAATCCTGTTATTAATGTATCATATAATCAAAACATACAACGCAAACAAACGTCGCCACAAACCTGCCAATTTTAAAATTGGAGATCATGTTCATATTTCGGTCGTCATTTACGATCAACTTATGAGTGCTTTGAAAGATAAACCGGAACAATTGGCCTATTTCTTGAAGGCCATGCCAATTGAAACTCCGATGATGGTGGTTGATATCTATGAAGATACAATCACATTGGCCAATGAAATAAGAATTGAAAACAATCAATATATAGATGTCTTCAAAAACGAAATATCCTTGAATATGTCTTCGGCAATAAATGATTGTAATATATGGAAGGCAGATTAGTTATGACAAGACTCTATTATATAGTTTGACATATTGTTGAAAATGTAATATAAGACCACTCCCGTTTTTATGCGGAGTTTTGGTCATGTGGAATTTAGCAAAGATTATTTTTTGGACAATCATTGTCATCGGCGGCACATTTATGCTTATGACAACCGGCATTCCTCAGCAAATCGTCAATCAGTTTCCAGTGTTGGAAACCGCAGCCGCATCAGTGAGTGAACGGATCAATGCAGTTGAACGCATGATACCGACACCAAAGAATTTGCTGGATTGCACCAATGAATATACTCAGGAACGCCTGAGAAAAACGATCAATGATGATCGTTTCAAATTTCTACTCTCCATTGATGAAGACATGAGTCCAGCCCTCAAGGCATATGTTGATATTTTCGGCATGTTCACTTTGTTGGGGAGCAAGACCATGGAAGAGGCCGAAGAAAAATTCAAAAAGAATAATGAAAAGCTTTCGGTTGAAATGAATGAAATTGTGCCCTATCGAATGATCAATGATGGTGATTCGGCCCTGTGTCGTTCCCGAGTCAAATATTTCTTGGAGAACAAACCCCTTGGCGAAGTGCCGGTGATAATTCGCTTGAATCGTGTTCCAAATGGTGTAACTTGGGAAATAAGGCCATATAGAGAGTGAAGGGAAATAAGATGAAATATGCTTTTGAAATTGCCGTGATGAAAGAACAAATCAAAATGGAGGCACTGGAAATCAAGACCTTGCGAAGCAACATTCGCAAGAACAAGAAAGTAATCGAGTTTCATTCCGATGCCCGTGAGCGAGTTGATTTTTTTATCAAGAAGGCCGCTCGCCTTGATGCATCCCGCAACAATTCATTGCATCTGGAAGGGAACAAGGAATATACCGAAGAACAGTTGCGGCGTTGGACCAAGAAGCTTGAACATTCCCGCAACACAATTCTGCGTGAAAAACTGATGCAGCACAATCAGGAAATTTATCATGATTGTCGCTTCGGCTCCTATTATAATCGTGTAAGTCAGGCTCAATATGCCTTTCTGCGTGGTCGGGAATTTGCCGATATTGAACCGAATGTTCGCAATGTCTCAAAGAATTTCTTTGATGATTTTATGACATTCGGTCCATTTCTCGAACAGGTTTTCGATGGGTTGCAGGAATGGATAGATCGAGCAAAGGTGCATATCGAATCGCGCCGAGAGCAGATCAAGGCCGCTGCATAAATCACTTTGTTCTCCTGTGACCTTGAAAAAAAGGATGGTGCATGATAAAATGCGCCATCCTTTTTTATTAGGAATCTGATATGTGGATCGTGATCGAAACCTATTTTGTTGAGCCTTGGCGAGCCTATGGTCCATTCCTCAAGGAAGAGGATGCCATAGAGTTTTGCGCACAACACAACAAAAAGGCCGCGAGATCAAGAAATCATGATTTAAGGAATCATGATTGGGAGGTTATGGAATTGAATCAGCCCGTAATTGAAATGGTGAAATATCGCGGGTTTAATGGCAGCGCGACCTTGGTTGATGGATCGTGGTTTATCAAGATCAAGAAAATTTCCGATATCATCACCACGCGATCCGAAACTATTGCAACAACACAAACAGCATTCAATCAATTGGTTGATGATTATATTCAAATAAGAGGAATAGAAAATTGACAAAGAACAAGCCCAAGGTTGGTGATAAGGTTACTTTCATCCCAAAGAATTGGGTTGGACATATTGTTGAACTTGATGGAAACTATGTTTTCATTGAACTCAGCAACGGAACTGAGGTTGAAGCCAAACTCAATCAGATCAAGCTCTATGAGGAAACCGCAAATGTCGTTGAAGAAGACGACGGATGCACACCAGAGCATGAACGTCGTTGGAATCTGCTTGTCAAGTATATTCCATCTGTTGAAAAGATGGTCAAGACCCGAGTTCTTAGTGTGCAAGTAACACTCCGGGCATTTGGGCCAAATGCAGTTGCCAGTTATGACGAACTCAACGCCTTCCAAAAGCTGAATTATCTCTTGGTATCTGGTTGGGATTTCATCACGCCGTCGAACGAATCGTTTGACCGGCGTTTGAAAGAACTCGTTCAAATAAGAGGGGAATAGAAAATGACTGATGTTGCCACACCGAAACTTTCGGATAAACCAAGCGAAGTTATTCGTCAGGCATTGGCCGATATGGAAATGGTCGAGGGATGTTCTAATCTCATCATTGATATGAATGAGTGGCATACTCCCTTTCCAAAATCATCAAAAGAACAATTGCGAAAAGCGCAGAACAAACCCAATGCAACCTGTGCAGTGTGTATGGCTGGATCGGTGATATCCGCAGCAGGAAACTTTGCTGATCAATGGATATTGCCACATATGTTTGATGAGAAAACACAAAACAAATTGCGAGCATTGAATTGGTTTCGTACAGGAATATTCCTTATAGGACTTCAAGAATTTCCTGAAGCACTAGCACGATATAAAACCGATGAAAATTTTCGGCATGGAGTCAAATCAAGATCAATGAATATCGATTATCATAAAGACCCTGTTCAATTTAAGAAAAAGTTGCATGAGTTTGCTGATTATCTCGAAAGCGAAGGACTGTGAAAATGATCGAAACTGATTGTCCCTTCTTGTCTGCTTCTGAATTGCATATCACGGAACAAGAACGTGAGGCATTAATTCGTGCCTATCATCATCTTGTCAACGAACAATCAGAATATATAACTACAGATGATTTTTACGGCCGTATCTATGAAAAAGATTTAAAGCCTTTTTTCAATATGGCGCATTGGAATTTGTGTGGAACTGTTTGTTGCATTGGCGGAACCGCCGAGATGCTGATGAGAAAACAAGGCAATGAAGATTTCAAATTCAATTATACTAGTAGAAATGGAAATAGTGATTCATTAGGAACATTATTCTATCCACCATTTAAAGATAGCTATAATGATATCAGCATGATCGCAGCCACCAATGCCCTGTACAATTATTTGACAACAGGCGATTCCAATTGGAATCATGCAATGAAACAAGTTGCGATGCCTGCTTATCGAGGAACTATTATCAATGACTAATCAAAAATGCGAATTCAAGACTGATAATGAACTTGGAATTTCCTTTGAACAATGGGAAGCTCTAATCAAGACTCTTTATTATCTTGAGAACAACAAACTCAAGCATCATAAATTCATCAAAAATGAACATGGTGGGATGGAAAGTGGTTTGGTGTCTCATCATAATTTGTATCCACCAACAATACCCAAGCGTTTCAATATGGCCTTTTGGAATAGCGGCGAACAGGAATGTGGGACTGTTTGTTGTATTGGTGGGACCGCCGAGGCATTATCTGGTGTTAATTTTAGCGTGGTGCCCGATCAATTGGAAAATTTGTTCTATCCCTACATGTTAAACAATTGGCATCGTATTACGCCAAAACAAGCCGCCAAGGCTCTTCGTCATTACCTCACGACCGGCGAAACCGATTGGGTAAAGTTTGCACCAAAAAAATGTTTTGAACGAGAAGAGGACACTGATGCTTAAAGATTTGTTTTGGTATTTCCAATGTCGGTTTGTCCGAAAGCATCAGCATCATATTATCCGAACAAAACTCAAACCGGGATGGCATGATACGGATGAAAGAATTCTCCATGCCTGTATGTCTTTGTTGGTTGAATTTGTTGAAAAGGAATCTAGTGAAAAGTTAAATGATTCCGATGAATACAAGACCATGATGGAGATATATGATTGGTGGGTGGAAGAAAGAAATAATGATCTTATCAATCTGGAATATCTTTATGCTCAATTACCATCACGAGAGAAAATAATAGCATCAAGAGACAACAACAACACCAACAAAACTATAATCTATATGTTTGGGGAAAGAACTCCTGAAGAACAGGAAGTCATAGATCAAATTCATAAACTCGAACAAAAGATTGAAGACGACGAAAATAAAATGTTAATGAGACTGATGTCAATTCGAACTTGGTTGTGGACATGAAAATAACTGGCAATACATTAATCGAATGGGGTTTCAAGCCGGGTGCTTGGTTTAAGGACGCTATTACGGCGGCGAATAATCTCGCACGCTCTGCTACGGAAACAGAAATAATTGCCGAAGTAAAGAAATTTGAACCGGCTCCTATTCAGATATATCCGCCACAAAATCTATCAAGTATGCCGGTTCATTACAATATTGATACTGAAACAGATTATGAAATTGATAATCTTGCCAAGGTGAAACAGAACATTGCCGAGATCGCGCAAGTTCCGGTTGTGCGCGCCATTTCCGTGATGCCTGATGCCTGTCCGCAAGGCGGTGGTGGTATTCCTGTTGGTTCTGTTGCGGTGGTCGAGAACGCTATCATTCCGGGTATGCATTCAGCAGATATTTGCTGTTCGGTGGCCATGACTGTGTTTCCTTCTGATACTGATCCGAAACGATTGCTTGATGCCGGAATGAACCTTTCTCATTTCGGCAAAGGTGGTCGCCCCTATAGTCATGATATGCAGGTATCCACGGATTTGCTGGATGAGTTTGAGCGCAATCCATATCTTTCAAACAAAGGTGGAGTGGCACAGAAACATTTTGGTACACAAGGCGACGGCAATCATTTCTTTTTTGTAGGCCGTATTGAGTCAACCGGGCAAATTGCACTTGTAACTCATCATGGTTCGCGCAAGCCGGGCGCAATGTTGTATAATGTGGGAGTTGATCTGGCACAGAAAATGACCGGACAGAATGCCCCATATCTCAAAAAGCATAATCTATGGATTCCTTATGATACCGAGGAAGGGCAGAATTATTGGGAAGCCTTGCAATTAATTCGTCGTTGGACCAAGGCCAATCATTTTGCCATTCATAATGCAGTAGCAAAGGATATCGGAGCCAAAGACAAAGATCGCTATTGGAATGAACATAATTTTGTCTTCAAGCGAGAATATAAAGGAAAGACCTATTTCGCTCATGCCAAGGGCGCAACACCAGCCTATATGGGATTTGCGCCCGATATGGTTGGAAAGACGCTCATTCCATTGAACATGGCTTCTCCAATTCTTATTGCGGAAGTTCATGAAGATATCGATCACGGAATGAATTTTTCTGTTCCAAGCCTTGGGTTTTCGCCTCATGGTGCAGGACGAAATTTTTCACGAACTGATTTTGGGAAGCGATTGGCCGAGAAAGGAATTTCCGCCAAACAAATGATTGCAGAAATAACAGAGAAATATGATGTTCGGGCCTATTCAGGAAAGCATGACATTTCAGAATTTCCCGAGGCATATAAGAATGCCGATCAAATTACTAAACAGATTGAAAAATTTGGCTTGACCAAGATTATTGACAAAATTCAACCAATCGGTTGTATCATGGCTGGCCACGATGAAAGCTGGCGTGATAAGAAGAAAGAAAAAAAGCGCCAGCGTCAAAGAGAAAGTGAAAACGATGAAAGTCTATAAAGCCACTATAATGGTTCTCGATATCGAGAATATCGGATCGGAAAATATCACCAGTCTGTTTGACAGAATGGATTTTTTTGGTGGTCTTGTGTCTCTTGAACACCATGAAATTGGTGCATGGGATGATTCGCATCCTCTTAATAAACAGGACACATGGAAAAAAGAATTCAATCGTTTATTCGAGGATGAAAAGATCAAGGAACTTGAAGCACAACGCGATGCACTGGCACAGGTAATTGATCCGGGCAATAGTGATTCGGCCCTTATTTCCCGAATCATAATGAAGAGTATCGAAAACCAACTCTTTGCCGAAGATGCTATCGAGGAATGTATTGCAATTATCGAGGAAGAGCGCTTAACTGACGATACCAATACCCCGGAAGATCGAGCCTATAATTTGGCAATAGATCACGTTATCAACACTCTTCGGAGTAGGAAAAATGACAGACTTGCTTGAACTTCAATCCATTCTTGCGCAATTGACCAAGACCAATGATAAATTGATTGAAAAACGAAATTCGGTCGAAACCATGATCGAAAAACTTGTTAATCAAATCGATGATGTCAGTGATCGTATTGCAAAGATAAAAATTGATTCTGGTGAATGGTCTTGGTCCGAAATACTTGATGCGACAACGCAAGGTTCATTATGGCATCGGCATTGTCGAGATGAAATCTATAAACTTGGTTTTTGGATGGATGGTTATTTTCCTGAAACCAATCAATATAAGCTATCTCTGATGATGAATTATGATGATCCCAAAACCTATGATCAAACGCTAAAGGGAATTCGTCATTTTACAAAATACATGAGGCCACTAGCATCTAATTATTTCGATGATGGTGAGTTTCGTTTCGGAATACAGGAATATACATTATCCAAGAACGGATTCCCTCAATTTCATTTATCAACAGATTTGACCAAGGCTGTGGTATCTTTCACGAGATATCATGGAATTCGCATTGTGTTTGAGGGATCAATGGAAGATGCGTTGTCTTATGTTGCGAAGAAATATTACAATAGACGAGAAGAAGTGTCATGAAAATTGAATATAGCTCATATGGCACGAAAAAAGAAATTCAGGGGTTTGATATTTTTATCGATGACAAATGGTTTGGTTCCAGAAGAACACAGCATGAGTGTCAGAGATATGTAGACTATCTAACAAAGGAAAAACGAAATGAGAAAAATTAATCTGGTTTGGGAATCCGAGGCTCATCCCGAACACGAAGAACAGATCATTCGTGAATTGAATGATCTGTTGGAAAATGATCTGGAAAAACCAAGCGATCTAATCATTCATAGTATTTTCGTTGGTGATTCTATGGAGGATGGGCCATGCGTGGTTGTGTGGGGAAATGAGGATGATGAGAATGATGAAAATTTCTATTGTGAGTATCAGGAAAAAATCAAATGGGTTTCGATTGGAAAGACCGATGAAGGTCAGAATATCCAAATTCTAACCGACCGTTCTGATAAAATTGATGAAATTGTGGAAATCATAAATGATGAAGATACCAAGTTTATTGCTAATGATCCGAAACGATTGAATTAATCCCAAGAAATATAGACCGCTCCATGCCCGCCCCATCCCGGATAGGCTGCATAAGCATAGTTACGTGACTGAAGATAGCCATTGGTTCCGGGACCGCCTGCTGAACCAACTATAATCGTAACAGTTTTTCCAACTGGAAGAGTGCCACGGACATAAGTTCTAATGGCACGCCCACCATAACCTCCCGTTCCACCATAATTGATTATACTGCCATCGAAAGTATATCTCAGAGCCCCAGGACCGCCGCCACCAGCCCCGCCAGCCGTAATGTTACTTGTCCCGCCTGAACCACCACCATGACCGCCATTCGAGCCATTTGCGCTTGGGTTTGGAGCGCCACCACCAGCACCGCCGCCACCGCCAGTTAAATCAATTATTCCATTGATGAAATAGGAATAGCCACCACTTGCACCAGATGCACCGGGGGTTGCGATTGGAAACCCACCACCTTCATTGTAAGCAGCACATCCACCGCCACCTGCTCCGGCTCCACGGACATCCGCATAGATATTATGATGATCGGGAATCTTGAGGGAATATGTTCCCGGTGATGTATAGTTGATTGCGCCCGGAATGATTCTGGAAGGTCTCACGATAAGGGGCGGTGCAAACAAAAACATTATGGATTAACTTTCCATCCTGTTCCAAGCATGTAACCACCAAGATCATATATTCCAGAATAGATACAGGCATAATTGTTTGCCACTGTGCGAATAACCGGAGAAGCGCCATCTGGCCAAAGGAATTTCGCATTCCAAGAAATGGATCGTCCCCCGACAGCATCTTGTATAAGAACAATGAAAATTGATTGTCCTTGTTTCATGTTCTTGACATCAACCACAAGATTGCCATTCACGGTCGCATAGAATTTACTTCCGAGATTTCCATCGAACTGATAGGAACCAGAAATATTTCCAAGATTAATCATCTTGGATGCTTCCCACACCTTATCGACAGACATTCCCTTGTTTGCTGTACCGATGGCAATTTCCGAGACATTTGCTTCGGCCTTGGTCGCCATACCACCAAGACCAAGATTGAGATGCGCATTTGCCGTATTCGAAACATCGCCAAGATCAGCATTCACTTTCAGAACATTTGATAATCCCGAACCATTTCCTGAATAATTGTTTGATGTAATGCTATTGGCTCCAAGAACCAAAGCACTCAAATTGGCGAATGAGCCATTGCTTCCACTGATATTGTTGCCCGAGATCGCATTGCCTGTGAGTGTGGTTGCATTTACATTTCCGACATTGGCAGTTGTGATGGTTGCAACATTGGCCGTGACATTCTCAAAGGAAATTGTATTGCCCGAAAATTGATTTGCTGTGACCACATTTGCGGTCACGGATAGAAATTGACCATTCGAAATAACCAGAGTCGATGAATTGGCAGAGGCATTCACAGATGAGTTGCCGATAGACCAGCTTGACCCTCTCAAAGTGAGATTGCCTGAAAGCACAATGGTTGTACCATTCATCGCAATATTGGATGCCGTGTTACCAACACGAATCTCTGTGGTTGAAATTGAAATGTTCGAACCAAGAGTGAGCGAACTGCCATTAGCAGTCAGCAAACCAAGTTGCCAACGATGTTGTGAATTGGAAAAAACCACATTGGATTCAATCGAAAGATTGCTGGTGCTTTGTACATTTCCACCACCAATAGAATTCGATCTAAAAGTCAAAACACTCAGGATGCCATCAATATGAGCATTACCAGAAGCTATTGCGCCATTGGCCGTATCATTAACGGTAACAGCATTCTGATTGAGAGCCTGAATTGCATCATTGGTTTTGTTTACCCAATTCTGAAAGGTATCGGCGTTTGCAGAGGCATTAACGACAGGAAGGTTTGTGGTCACTTATTGATTACCTTTAGGATTAGGTTTAATTTTTCTTCGATATTCTCCATGCTATTTCGAAGCCGATCAACCTCAGCACGCAATGATTCTTGTTCTTGTTTCTTTTGTCGTGCCTTGCGAATTGCCGCCATTTCATCGGTCTGAGTATTTATAATCGCATTGGTCCGGGTATCCTTTAGGAAGCCGGGAATTTGTGTCTTTTCATATACTTTCATTATTTTATCTTTTCTGCATGGTCGAAGAAATTCGAACCATCTCGTTTGAGATGTTTGATCTTGTCTTTATGAATTCTCCATGCATGAGTGATTGGCAATTCTCCGGTATGAGCGATATGAGCGCCTTGATCAATGAGATTGTGTTTCTCTCTATCATCCATATGTTTGAGTAGTTTCTTGCCTGATCTGGCCCATGCTGTGTATTCACCATCTTTCACTTTACGAATTGTATTAGGGGTTAGATGTTTATTGGCGAGATGAGTGAGATGAGTTGAATCTTTGCTGTGCAATTGTTTATGTAGATGTTCGCCAACGGAATCTTCATCCGGTTGAATATCATGCAAATGTTTTCCAGAAACACCGAACACATAGCCATGCTCGCCTTTAATTCTATGATGATCAGAGCCAGCGACATCACCACCTTGCGCATAGATTTGTGCATAATGAAGATGTGGTGTGATATATGCTTTGCCTGCGACCGGAGCGAGATGCCCTTTACCTTGTGGCTCATCGCGAGGTTTGATCTTGCCATCGGCTAGAATTTTCTTGGCTGTCTCTTCGTCGGATGTGCCGTGATAGAACATCATCCCACGATGTTTCTCTTGTGGTGCGGCCATTTCATCAATAAATTGAATAAAGGTTTTCATTTATTTTCATGTTTCCAAATCGAAGACAAGGTGTGACGATCATCCTTATTGCCCTATTTATTGATATATGCTATGAGGAACGACCGAACGGTTCCCATAGGCAGGAAGGGCATTTTCTCATGAATTATTACAAACAAGCCGCGCGCAAAGTGCTTGAAATTATCGACAAACAAAAGGGATTGCCATCAGATATGTTTGGCTACACTCCCGGTTCCCGCAATAGTTTATGTGTCGAGGCGGTAATTGTCCTAGCAACAGAAAACTCTACTAAAAAACAAATCATAGATGAATATGATGACGATCCGATTTGTGTGAATGATAATGTCCGTAGCATTTCCATCAGGTTGAATGATTCAAAGAAATGGACTTCGGCAAAATGTCGTGGCGAAGGTATGAAGAGGTTGGCGATTGCTCAATTGGGATCAAAAGAAA
>ENA-UOUJ01000199-UOUJ01000199.1-activated-sludge-metagenome-genome-assembly--contig:-NODE-199-length-49775-cov-5.404425_pt1 | contig 49775 bp, 47 predicted proteins | sample MGYA00249839_ERZ747224 | MGnify/ENA primary metagenome ERZ747224 (study PRJEB28782, sample SAMN03220277) | activated sludge metagenome | biome: wastewater; feature: sewage sludge; material...
TGCAGGATTAAAAGATTAGTAGGATTATTCCCTGTTCCTTTTCTCTGTGCCCCCCGTGTGAAACTGTCTGAACCGGAATGTCTGAACTGGGATTTGCAGGATTAAAAGATTAGTAGGATTATTCCCTGTTCCTCCTTTTCTCTGTGCCCCCCGTGTGAAACTGTCTGAACTGGGATTTTTAGAATTAAAGAATTACCTGAATTAACTTCGCGGCTTTGCGCCTTCGTGGGAAATAATGCCTTCATGGGAAATAAAAATCATTGCGATCTTTGCATTCGTTGCGCCCGCCGCCAGAAAAAAATAAAAACATGAGCTTACAAGACAAACTCAAAAACTTTTTGAACAACAAATCATCAAATACATTGGAAGAAGGAAAAAAATTTCTCGAAGAAAATGGAAAACGTCCTGAAGTAACCACAACCGCTTCAGGTTTGCAGTACGAAATATTGCAAGAAGGTAATGGACAAAAACCTTCAGGAGCTACGAGCCGTGTTACTGTTCATTATGAAGGAACATTGATTAACGGTAACGTGTTTGATAGTTCTTACAAAAGAAATCAACCCGCAACATTTGGATTAAACCAAGTCATCAGCGGATGGACAGAAGGTGTGCAACTAATGTCGCAAGGATCGAAATATCGTTTTTTCATTCCGTCCGAACTTGGCTATGGAACAAGAGGCGCAGGTTCTATTCCACCGAATAGCACTTTAATATTTGACGTGGAATTGTTGCAGACGAATTAAAAATGTAACCCAATTTTGGCGTTTTTTGGGTTATGTCCTGAAAACATAACCCAATTTTCGCAGTTTTTGGGTTATGTCGAAGCAACATAATCCAAATCTGAGTCTTACAGAAGATCCCTGACCGCGTCAATAACCTGCTTCAGATTTCCTGCTTCTTGTCCGCCTGCAGTTGCTAAAGTTTTTTGTCCGCCGCCGCCGCCTTTTATTAATGGTGCAATCTGTTCTTTGATAATCTTGTTCGCATCCAATCCTTTTGCAGCTACAACTTTTTCATCAATACCTACCGCTACAAATGGCTTTCCACCAATATTTGCACAAAGCACAATTACATGATCGTTCACATGATGCTTGATATCAGCACACAATTTTTTCAAAGCATCCGGTGAGCCGACTTCAACTATATCGCCAACGAACGCAACATCACCAATGATCTCATCTTTTTTCAACACTTCGTTTCTTATCGCTACAAGCTGACGCGCTTCCAGCATGTCCACATGCTTTTCAAGCTGTGCTTTTTCTTCCTGAAGTTTTTCAATTGCTTTGAGTGCATCTTTAGGATTTTTTAGCGCTTCGCGAATTTGTTGCAGCGATTGTAAATGCGCATTAATAAAATCTTCCGCAGCCTTTCCACTCACCGCTTCAATGCGACGAATGCCTGCGGCAACTGCCGCTTCATGTTTAATCTTGAACAATCCAAGCTGACCTGTAGCGCCAACATGCGTACCACCGCAAAGCTCTATTGAATATTGCGGGTCAATAATTACTACACGAACACGGTCTCCATATTTCTCCCCAAACAAAGCCATCGCTCCCATTTCCACCGCTTCATCCTTACTCATTTCACGAATCACTACTTCTACATTCTCACGAATCTTTTCATTCACTAGTGCTTCAATTTTCGCAAGCTCTTCATCGGTAACTTTTGAAAAGTGAGAGAAGTCGAAACGAAGGTGTTCTTCATTTACCAGGGAGCCTTTTTGTGCAACATGCGTTCCGAGTACATTGCGCAATGCAGCGTGAAGTAAGTGCGTGGCGCTGTGATGTACCGCTGTATGCACCCGTTTTGCTACATCCACTTTTGCAAGCAAAGGTGCAGCGGGATCGTTGGGTAGCACCTCTGCAAAATGGATAATGAGATCATTTTCTTTTTTGGTATCAGTGATCTGAATACTTTCTGTAGAGAAAATCAATTCACCTGTATCGCCCACCTGTCCGCCGCTTTCTGCATAAAATGGCGTTACATCAAGAACCAACTGAAAACACTCTTTGCCTTTACTTTTTACACGACGATATTTAAGAACAGATGCCTGCGCTTCGAGACTATCATAACCAACAAAGCGATTAGTGCCTTCCTGCAAAACCACCCAATCATCTGTATCAAGAGCGGTTGCAGCGCGAGAGCGGTCTTTTTGTTTTTGAAGTTCTCTTTCAAATCCTTCAGTATCAACATTCCATCCGCGCTCTCTTGCAATTAGCGTAGTTAAATCTATTGGGAAACCATAGGTGTCGTTCAATTCAAAAGCAACTTCGCCTGAAATAACAGCTTTCTCTTTATAAGCTTCGGCATATGCGATGGCAGCATCGGCAAAGCTGAATTGTAATGAAGGAATTTTTATCTTTCTAGAAGGACTTTTCGATTTCGCCAGCGCATCAAATTTATCTTTTACTAGTTGTTGTTGAATGTCATCGAAACGTTTCAATCCTTTATCCAATGTTCTCAAAAACGCCTCCTCTTCTTCCTTCACCACTCTACTTACAAAATCACTTTGCTTTTGCAATTCAGGAAACACATTTTCGAACTGCTTTGCTAATACAGGCATCAACTGATGCAACAATGGCTGTTTATACTCTAAGTAAGAATAATAGTAACGAACCGCACGACGAAGAATTCTCCTTATCACATAGCCTGCACCTGTGTTAGAAGGCAATTGTCCATCTGCAATTGTAAAACCAATAGCACGAATATGGTCAGCGATCACACGGAAGGCAACATCCTTTTTGCTATCTCCACCCTCGTAGTTTTTACTGGTAATCTGTTCAGTTGTGGCGATCGTGCCGGAAAATAAGTCTGTATCGTAATTGCTCGTTTTCCATTGCAGCACACGCACCAATCTTTCCAGCCCCATACCTGTGTCCACATGTGTTGACGGTAGCGGTTGCAGGCTTCCATCTTTCAGCCGATTGAATTGCATAAACACGTTGTTCCATATCTCTATCACCTGCGGATGATCGGCATTTACCAAAGCCTTTCCATCCACACTATTTCTTTCTTCCTCGCTTCTGCAATCCACATGTATCTCCGAGCATGGACCACAAGGGCCTGTATCGCCCATTTCCCAAAAATTATCTTTCTTATTTCCTAAAAGAATTCTGTCTTCTGCAATCCATTTTTTCCAAAAGTTGTAAGCCTCTTCATCTTTCGGAAGGTTCTCTTTCGCATCGCCTTCAAACACGGTAACGTATAGTTGGTCTTTCGGAATTTTATACACTTCCGTCAGTAACTCCCAACTCCATGCAATTGCCTCTTCTTTAAAGTAATCTCCAAAGCTCCAGTTGCCGAGCATCTCAAACATGGTGTGGTGATAGGTATCAACACCCACTTCTTCCAGGTCGTTATGCTTTCCGCTTACACGCAAACATTTTTGTGTATCGGCAACACGAGTATGTTCTGCTTTTTTATCGCCAAGAAAATAATCTTTGAACTGATTCATGCCCGCATTAGTAAAAAGCAAGGTAGGATCATTCTTCACCACGATAGGCGCAGAGGGCACAATGTGGTGTCCTTTACTTTTGAAAAAATCTAAAAACTGCTGGCGTATCTCGTTTGCGGTAAGCATGTAGTTTGAAAATATGAGGTGCAAAGATAATTAGCGGGTAGCACGAAAAGCTGACTGAAAATTTTTGGTTTCTTTTGTTACCGTGCTTTTAAAAAACTTGTAAAAGCATGTCTTAGTTTTTCATGGCCTATCAGATCCACTTTGATACTTCCAACCAGAATAGGACTATCCACACGCACAGGTACATGGTTGTTATCGTCACTTACCCAAACCGTCATTTTTTCCCCGCCTTTAAATATGGTTCCTTCTATAAGCAGCGGTCGGATTTTAATGGCGTTGAAAGTGCCGTATCGAGTAGTAATCCTTTCTTTTCCGAGGTATCTGATGTATAGCTGGTAAACATTATCATCGAGAAACATGGTGAAAGGAATTTTAGCGCCAGGTTGGTATTTGTTGTAATCAATATTGCGTGCATAATAAATGCTGGACAAAACATCCTGAATACATTTGGGAACATTGAAAACGCCATTTGTAGATACTGCCCGGTGACTATTTTGATCAAACTGCACGCTGTTATAAATCTGAAAACCGCCTTCGTTTACGTTGCGCACAAATTTTAACGGCAGCATCGTTTCTACATCAATATAACTTTCGTATTTGTCGCGCACTTTATAAATCCAATCGTATGATTTATAGGTTTTTCCATCGCCCACTACATGATACACTTTCCGTCCGTTCAACGTAGCAAGTCTGGTTGTAAACACCGCTTCACCCGCGCCCACCCATATTCTTCCCATGTTGTAATACACTTTAAATGCCAGCTTCTCACCTTCCTGAAACGAAATGTTTTTCAACCCACAAAACTCATTTTGCGCGGTAGCTGTAAGCGAGAAAATTAACGCGACTACAAAAAAGAAACTCTTCACAATATGCATATTACACCAAAAAGAAACTACTTCAGTAGCCTGACACGCAATAAAAGAATACTGCCAATGAGTGCCGGAAGAATGAGATTAATGCACCACAAACCAACGGTAGCTGTGAGTATGCCGATTGTATTTTGTGTATAGGGTTGAAAAAGAAATAAACTTACCTGTCCGCGTACACCCAGTTCTGCGAATGCAAATGAAGGAATAACGGCAATTGACCAGAAGTAAATTGAAGCAATTAAAAAACCTTCTGTATTAAGAAGCGGAATGCCCATCCATTTGAACAACATCAGGTATTGAATGGTGAAAATGGTGAATCGCAGCATGGATAAACCAAGGATTTCAAGTTGTTCTTGCGTTGTGAACTTTCGCATCAACATACCGTAAGTCTGAAACCTTCTCAGCCATTTCCATCGTTCAAAATTCCCAATCCATTTTTCAAAATGAAAAAACAAAACCAGTAGAAAAAAGATGGAGAACAGGCAAAGGAAAAGGAGGATTTTTTGCCAGTAACCCGGAAATGCAATATTGTAGTAAATGAGTCCGGCAAGTCCATAAATAAACAAAGTGATGAACTGCGCAAACGCCCCCAGAATAGACACACTAATCAGGCGCGTTGTGTTTTTTCTTTTCAGAAAAAGAATTCTTCCGGGATATTCACCTATGCGGTTGGGCGTAAGAAAAGAAAGAGCAATACCTGCCAGATAACTTTTCCATGCCTGCAAAGTTGTGATGGATTGAGTAGTAGCTGCAAGTCTTTTCCACTTGAAAACTTCAACACTGAGATTCAAGGGCATGAGCAGCAAACCAACTATTAAATAACCGGTATCTCCACGCCACCATTCAGTGCCATCAAGCTTTGCTAATTGCGCTTGTACTTGTAGCCAAAGACTGTAGAACAGTACCGCTGAGATAACGAGGCCGATCAAGGAGTTTAGCCATATTTTGGTACTTTTGTTCAAATTCATTTCTTGCAAGGCAGCCCTCAAATTATCCTCGGAATTGACCCGGGCACACTCGTGATGGGATACGGACTTATCAGCATTTACAAAAGTAATATTTCGCTTGTGGAAATGGGGGTTTTGCAATTAGCCAAAAAACAAGATCACGCAGAAAGGTTGGAAATGATCTTCAGAAAAACAGAGACGCTCATTAAAACCCATGCTCCGATTTCGGTGGCAATAGAAGCTCCTTTTTTCGGGAAAAATGTACAAAGTATGTTGAAGCTTGGAAGGGCGCAGGGCGTGGCAATTGCTGCTGCTATGATGAATGGTTTGCCTGCTGTGGAATATGCACCCAGAAAGGTGAAACAATCAATAACGGGAAAGGGAAATGCTACCAAAGAACTGGTGTGGCAAATGCTGCAACACACACTAAAGTTTGAAGAAGACCCTCGCTTTATGGATGCTACAGATGCGGTTGCTGTTGCGCTCTGTCATCATTATCAAAGCAAACTGCCAACACCGAAAGAAAAAGGACCAACAAGAATTTCTACTGCAAGAAAAAGAAATAGCTGGGAAACATTTATTGCCTCTAATCCCGACCGCTTGCGATAATTAGTTTATTTCCTTGACTTTGATTTTTATATCGTGCGGTGCAGGTTCATCTCCCCCAAAATATGGATAGAGTTTATACCCTTTTGCCACCACTTCCTGAGATGCCCGAAGCATAGTATCGCTCTTGCCATTTAAGGTAAAAATGTACTTCCCGGGCAAAACATCGAGCCGACAATCTATTTCCGTATTCAAAGGAACCGTTCCCAATTCTTTGTACATTCTCACGGTACTCACGTAGCAATATGCGTGAATGTGCATTTCACCGTTCATCCAATTCCAACCGAAACGTGCGCTGTTTGTTTGATGAAATGTATTGCTATCTGCAAACCCGTAAAGCTTATTAATGTCCGCCTGATTGTTGGGATCAACAGTTGCATAAATGCAGGAGCTATCAAAGAGTGCTTTAAACTTCAGAGAGGTTAGCGCGGCGGTGGGATAACTATTATTGTCGCAGAAATTATTGCCTGCCCTAATGAGATAAGTAATGAACGTATCGGTATTACCGCCTTGCTGAAAAAAATTTTGTTCAAGTGTACCGGCAATTTGTTTCAGGTCTTTTTCTGTAGGATTTTTGGGTGGATCTTTCGGAGAAGAGTTCTCTGATTTTTTACATCCAAGTATTGCGCAAAAGCAAAAAGCGAGAAGAAATATTGGCTTAAACATAAAGAAGAAATAAAACCTTGCGGTACGAACTAAAAATACGAAAGCCTTGACGACGATAAGCTGTTTTCTTATAACTATTTTTTGTCGTAAGCTATTGTGTGGTAAGCGGGAAGTAGCTATCTTTCGGTCAATTATTCCCCGTTTTTCTCAATGTTTTAACTTAATCTTTCACGCATAGTAACGGGGAGTAACAAAATGTTGTATATGGCAGATAAAGCGAAAATTCTTTTAATAGAGGATGACCCAACATTGGGCTTTGTGGTAAAAGATAGTTTGCAGGAGAGTGGGTATGATGTAATTCATTGCCCTGATGGAGAGACCGGTTTTCAGCAGTTTATGAAGCATAATTTCGACATGATTTTGCTGGATGTGATGCTTCCCAAAAAAGATGGAATATCGGTGGCTACACAAATTCGTAAGAAGAATGAAAGCATTCCTATCCTTATGCTCACATCCAAAACTATGGATGCCGACAAGATTGCTGGTTTCCGGAGTGGCGCTGATGACTACATCACCAAGCCATTCAACATGCAGGAATTGTTATTGCGCATTGAGGTGTTTATAAAACGTACCAAAAAGAAGGAGGATAATACGCCGGGAGGATTTAAGATTGGCGGATTGAACTTCAACTACGACGATCTGATTTTATATAACGACAGCGAGAAGCATCAACTTACACAACGCGAAGCCGACCTGTTCCGTTACCTCTGCATGAATGCAAACAAAGTGTTGAAACGAGACGATATTCTTTTGAATGTTTGGGGCAAAGAAGATTATTTTCTGGGTAGAAGTATGGATGTGTTTATCACTAAGATTAGAAAGTATATAAAAAGCCAACCAGATGTAGATCTCCAAACCATTCATGGAATTGGCTTCAAATTCAATTGCGATCCGCAGCCTTTGTAGTTGATAAAAAAAACCGTCTCACAAGAAATAATGAGACGGTTTTTTTTTGATAGCTGTGCCTTTTTATTCAAAAGTAGGAAGCAACATAGATTCAAAACGAGGGCATTTATTTTTGTCTTGCGCCCACGGTCCTTTTGTAAGAACCCCACGGGAGAAAATAGAAATTTCCATTCCGCCCATGCCCTGACTTGCTGTCCTCAAGGAAGATGTATTTATATCGTAAGAAACGGTGAAAGAATAATTCTTATAATCAAGCTTCACGGTTGGAATCCACGCATCGTTCACACGATAAAACACACCGCCATAAATAGTAAATAGTGTTCTTGATATTGCATCCACATTTTTCCAACTTGCCAATACGCCACCAATTATTTCCTGATAAGCTCCTTGTTTCGAATAATTCATGTGCATTGTAACAGCGTATTGATTATCCACGAGATATTGCACACCAAGATTTCCATTCCATTTCGTGCTAAGTCTTAAGAAAGATTGATCTGCGCTAAAGGCTGCTTTTGGTTTATTAAGGTGATAGGCGGCCACACCTACATAGTAGTTAATATTGTTGTACTCGCCAGCCGAGCTATTAAAACTTACGCCCGCACCCAGGTCTATATAAGTGTTCTTGGTGTTGGTAATATTTTCGTTAGATCCATTACCTGGATTATAACCGCCACCCACATATTGAGATGAAAACGTCATCTTGCTCGGATCAATGGAACGCTGTATGTATCCTGCCGTAAAACCTACTGATAAGTAAGACTGATGTTTGTCTTCGAGCGCTTTATTGTAATTCACCGCAGGGTAAATCTGCATACTGTTGAAGTTGATGCTACCTGCTTTGTCATAAGAGGCGGTTAGCCCAAAGCTGAAATTATCTCCGGTTTCATTTACTGTTATTCTGCTTTCTACAGAAGCAAGCACGGTTTGGAAAGGAACAGAAATATTGCTCCACTGTCTGCGATAATTGACCCCGGCTTTATAATCGCCACTGAAAATTCCGGTTAACGCAGGATTTCGAAGAATGGCATTTTCATAAAATTGGGAGAAGTGTATGTCTTGCGCTTTTAGCTGTTCACAAGCCAAACTCACTATGCACGAGGCAACCACCAGCTTTAAAGTCTTTGTCATAAATACTACTTTATCTTTTCAAAAAAATTATCGGATAAGAGAAATGTCTCCTTTCATTTGCATTGGTGTACCATTATAACAAGTCGCATCAATTATATACACGTAAACGTCTGGTTTCAGATATTCACCTTTGTAAGTTCCATCCCATCCTCTGAGCGCGTCTCCTGCCTGAATGTTTTGAGCATTATACAGCAATTCACCCCAACGACTATACACCCGGAAATTGTTTATGAGCATGATACCTGTTCCTGATGCATAAAAGTGATCATTGTTTCCATCTCCATTTGGGGTAAATGTGTTTGGAACGAATATCTGGCTATTGTCGCAGGAAATGAAAATAGTAACATCATCTTCAGCTTTACAGCCAAATCTATTCGAAGCGGTTACTTTGAAGGTTGTGGTTTGCTTTGGACTTGCAACAGGGTTCATGCAATCATCGCAACTCAAATCTGCGCCGGGTGTCCAGAGGTAATAATCTGTGAAAGTGCCGGTGGCAAATAAATTCACAGAAGCGCCTGCAAGTATTCTTTGGTCTGGCCCGGCATTGACGGTTGGTTTAGGGTTTACTGAAACCGTAATTCTTCCGGTATCGCTAAAACAAATCCCTTGTTTTACAATTACGGTATAGGTAGTGGTGTGCTCTGGTGTTGCTATAGGACTGTTTGTGGTAGTGCTGCTCAATCCTTTGGGTGGAGACCATTTATAAGTTTCGCCTCCGGTGGCAAATAGTTGGGCAGATTCGCCCTCGCATATAGAATCGTTGGCACTAAACGTAAACGGACGTTTCAATATAACCCCAATTGTAACGGTGGTTGAATCTTTACAACCGTTTATGTCCGTACCAACAACGGAGTAAGTAGTGGTGTTGGATGGTGTCACCGTTGGATTGGGACAACTAATACACGATAAACCATTTGGCGGCGACCATCTGTAGCTCGAACCACCTGAGGCATTCAACTGCATAGATTCACCTTCGCAAATGGTGGTGTCACCGCTGGCAACTATTTGTGGCTGAGGATGAATGTTTACTGTAACAACATCAGTGTTCTCACATCCATTAATATCCTTTCCGGTTACTGTGTAAGTAGTGGTGTTGTTTGGAGTAGCTATAGGATTCTGACAATTATTACAAGATAATGAACCTGCTGGAGCCCATGAATAAGTGCTGGCACCAGATCCCGACAGTGTTACAGAGTTTAAATTGCAAATCCATTTATCAGGTCCGGCATCTACCACCGGAAGCGGATTTACATTTACCGTCACCTTTCCAGTATCCTTACAACCATTTGCATCAGTACCCACTACGGTATAAGTGGTAGTTGAAGTAGGATTCGCATTGGGATTAGGGCAATTGGTGCATGATAATCCTGTGGCAGGTGACCATGTGTAGCTTGATGCACCACTGGCTGAAAGTCCCACTGGCGACCCAAGGCAAATTGTCTGATCGTTAGAAAGGTTCATTACAGGCAGTGGATTTACTGTAACCATCACCTGCCCGGTATTTGTACAACCTGTCCCACTTGTGCCTGTGATAGTATAAGTAGTGGTTGCAGTAGGCTGGGCAATGGGATTGGGGCAATTAGTACAGGAAAGACCTGAAGCCGGAGTCCAGCAATAATTTGTTGCACCTGTAGCCTGAAGTTGTGTAGAGAATCCTGCACAAACCGATTTATTTGGGGCGGCTATAACAGGTAATGGATTTACTGTAATGGTTACTGATGCAGTGCTGTTACATCCTGTAGAACCAAGTCCTGTCACCGTGTATGTTGTTGTAGTAGTCGGCGTTGCTTTCGGATTTGGGCAGGTAGTACATGACAATCCGGTTGCAGGCGACCAAATGTAGGTTGCTCCTCCAGTTGCCAAAAGTTGCGTAGTGTCTCCCACACAAAGCGAACTATCTGTAGCTGTAACGCTCACACTTGGTATGGTGTCAACAGAAACAGTTACCTGTGCAGTATTAATACAACCTGTAAGTGAGGTTCCGGTTACTGTATAAGTAGTGGTAGTAACTGGCGAGGCAATAGGATTAGTACAAGTAGTACACGATAGTCCTGAAGATGGTGACCAAACATAAGTATTAGCACCACTTGCTGCCAATTGTATCGAAGATCCGATACAAATATTTGCACCCGGCCCTGTTTGCACAGTAGGTAACGGATTTACAGTTATGGTGGTTTGAGCTGTGTCTGCACATCCATTTGCCCCTGTTCCTATTACTGTGTATGTAACATTAGAAGTTGGTGTAACAGTGGGGTTGCTACAGTTTGTGCAGGAAAGTCCGGTTGAAGGAGACCAGATGTAAGAACTGGCACCAGACGCTTGCAATTGCACAGGTGTAGTAGTTCCCTGGCAGATGGCAATATTATTTCCAGCACTTACGGTTGGTGGTGCCTGTATGGTTACGGTTTTTACCACTGTGTCATTACAAGCTTGTCCTGTAGAAAGGATTAAGGTAACGGTATAAGTTCCGGGCGCATTGTAAACATGCGATGGATTATGAATCGTACTTGTTCCACCATCCCCAAAATTCCAGCTACGAGATGTTACAGCCCCAGTAGTAGCAAATGTGGTATCGTAAAATTGAACCGAACCCGATTGGCATAGCGTTGTAGGTGCAAAAGTGAAATCTGCATTGAGCGTATTTACGGTTATGGTATCAGTTCCTATCACAGGGATAATACAATTGATACCGTCACCCAGCAACAATTTTGGAACATATTTTCCCGGCTGTGTGTAGGTGTATGAGGTAGATGAAGTAGTGGTGGTTATCGTTACACCATTATTCATATCCCAGGTTAGTTGGGGGGTGTTGGTGTTTGTGGAAGTAAACAAAACTGTAAGTGGAGCGCAGCCCGACAAAGGGGAATACGAAAACGTTCCTGAAGGCCCCGTTACTGTAATAGTTTTTGATATTGTATCATGGCATATTCCATTTTGCCCTGCTAAAGTCACCGTATAAACACCGGGATTAGGATAAAATGATGTCGCATTGTTCAGGTAAGAAATATTCCCGTTTCCGAAGCTCCAGACAAAATTGTAACCATTAGAAGAAGTATTTGCAAAATGAACAGTAAGCGGAGGACAATTAGAAACAGTATCACTCGCTGTAAAACTCATGTTTATGCCACCCACATTTATGTAAGCGTTTCTTATCAATGTATCGGAGCAAGGCCCGTCAAACACAATAAGCTTCACAGTATAATTTCCTGTGGCGGTATAAACATGCGATGGATTGCTTGCAGTTGATGTTCCTCCGTCTCCAAAATCCCATTGGTACGAGAAATTAGGCGTTCCGATATTGTTGGTTGATGAGGTATTTGTGAAAGTGACAGTATCGCCAGGGCAAATCATTGTAGGTGTTGCTGTAAAGTTTGCCTTGGGTTTGATTGAATTTATGTAGTTGACCTTGGTAATAGAATCTGTACAACCTGTAGCGTTCGTCATAACAAGCGTTACAGAAAACACACCCGATGCATACGTGTTCGTAACAGTTGAGGTATTGGACGTGCTTGTTACACCATTTCCAAAACGCCAAAGTTTGGAAGTTACATTTGCTCCGCCTGTATTCGAAATATCGGTAAAAGTCACGGTGAGTGGAGAGCATCCACTTACAGGTGTTCCCACAAAATCTGCAACAGGTCCACTTACCAAAATATAATTGGGTTTGATCAAAGTATCAAAGCAACCTCTGATGTCTTTAACTATCAGGCGAACATTGAAAAGACCGGATGTACTATAGCTATGTGTAGCCGTATTAGTAGTTGTAGTTTGGGAATTGCCATCTCCAAAATCCCAGATGTAATCTGTAATATACGGTGAAGGGGTGGCCGTAAAATTGGTGGGTTGGTTTCTGCACACTACGGTGTCATCGGCTGTAAACTGTGCATCCAAATCAAACAAAATAACCTGTGCTGTATTGATTGAAATACACATAGAAGGCACGTGGGTCACTTTCAGAAGCACTGTATAAGTTCCGTAATTAGCATAAGTATGTGGAGGAGGGTGTTGCAGATTAGAAGTGTCTCCATCGCCAAAGTCCCATTTGAAAATCGCCCCTCCTGTAGAAGTATTTACAAACGAAACAACCTTCCGGTTAGTGCATGAAAATACTGGAGAAAAAATAGCCGCCGGGGGATTGATAATGATTTGTTGGGTAATGGAATCCTTGCATCCATTGTTTTCCGCAATAAGCGTTACTGTATAAACACCTTGCGAATAGTAAATATGGTTTGGACTTATCTGTGTGCTGGTATTACCATCGCCAAATCTCCACGTATAAGTGTAAGCGCCCGGATTATTAGAATTTGACGTGTTATTAAATTGAATTGGTTCACTGGGACAAGCTGATGTGGGTGCATTAAAACTTACAGATGGCAATGTTCCTACCGTAACGGGAACAGTGGCATAGGTAGTATATGCACAACCCGCAGTGCTAAGAGCTGTTACACTCACGGTGTAGGTTCCCTGTACTGTATAGGTGTGGCTCATTGAACCTGAGGAATTAGTTATTACAGTGCCATCTCCAAAATTCCAGGTGTAGCTGCTTAACGTGGAGACAGGATACATCCAGTTTACACTAAAGTTCACAGTAGCAGGTACGCAACCCGAGTATGTGGATGGTGTGATTCCTAAAACTCCCGCTGTAATTATTACAAAAGAATTTTGAGTAATAGTGTCGTTACACCCATTAGCGCCATAGGCTACGAGCTGTACGGTGTAGTTGCCCATGGCTGTATAAGTATGCGTTGGGTTAACAGCGGTAGATGTATTCCCGTCGCCAAATATCCAAAGATAGCCGGTCACATTTCCAGTGGTGGTATTGGTGAAAGAAACATTGAAAGGAACGTTGCAACCAGTGGTATTTGTTGCTGTAAAATTGGGAGTAGGACTTTGTACTACAGTTACCGTTTGCGATGTTGAGTCAATACACCCATTAAAATCTACTACCAGTTTTACATTGTAGGTTCCTGCGGCGGTATACGCATGTGCAGCGGAATTGCCGGATGCCGAACCGCCATCGCCAAAATACCACGTACTTACACCCGTTCCAGGCGTTGAGGTGTTGGTAAAAGTTACCGGATTATTGGTACAAACTGTCGAGCTACTTTTCGTAAATGATGGATTTAAAACTCCGATGTTTACAAATACCGGAACTATAAGCGTGTCTTTACAACCATTGCCATTTGTGGAAATCAGACTTACTGTATAAGATCCTGGAGTAGTATAATTGTGGGTAGGATTAGTTTGTGTAGAAGTGCCGCCATCGCCAAAATTCCATTGATAGGATGTGGCTCCTGTTGTTGTATTTGTAAACGCTACAGAAACCGGATAAGAACAAGAATTATTATTTATTGCAGAAAACCCTGTTACAGGACGGGCATACATTTTCACATAGTGAGTTTTGGAAAAAATTTTAGGACAATTCGCACTGTTGGTAGTGCTCAAGGTTACCGTATAGTTTCCTTGGGAATTGTAAGTATGAGAAGGATTCTGTAACGTAGATGTAACACCGTCTCCAAAATCCCAAAAATAGGTGGAAGGTCCTGGAGAGTTAGCTACCGACAAGTTGGTAAATTGTATGGTCTTCGGCGGACAGAAAAAACCTGAATCACTTCCCACAAAATTTGCAGTGGGAGTAGGAATAACATTGATGTAGTTTACCAACGTTTTTGTATTACTGCCACTGCCATTACTCACCGTTAATGAAATAGTGTAAAAACCTGGCGTTACATAAACGACTGAAGGATTTTGTTGATTAGATGTGGTGGCGTTTCCTAAATTCCAATTCCAACTCGTAGGATTGCCCAAACTTTGATCTGTAAACTGAACCAAAATCGGAGAACAGCCCGATACTATGTTAGCAGTAAAGTCTGCGGTAAGTTGTGCATTCGCAATTTGTGGCAACACCATGCCCACAGATATACACAGCAATGCGTATAAACGTCTTATCATACCAATAAATTAAAAAGATTAATTGACCTCTAAATATAATAGCAAATAGCTAAAAATCCTCTCTCCCAACCAATATAGTAACCTACCCAACGACTTGCGTTCAAAAATACGGATATCTGTGAGTAAAACGTTAAGACAGGATTAAATTATTTTTTTGTTTTTAATTAAATTTCACTTGCATAGAAAGCAATCAAAATGTTGAGGATAGCTCCTTTTTATATAGCTGTATAGAATTGTGTAAGCCAAAATAAAGCGCATCGCAAATAAGCGCGTGACCAATAGATACTTCAAGAAGATGAGGAATAGACCTGCAAAAAAATTTCAGATTCTTAAGATCAAGGTCATGTCCTGCATTAATTCCTAAGCCATTCTTTTCAGCAATGTTTGCAGCGAGAAGATAATCCTGAATTGCCGCTTCCCTATTTTGATTATACCGGTTTGCGTATGCTTCCGTATAAAGTTCAATCCTGTCCGTTCCTGTTTCATAAGCGCCGGATACATATTCTGCTACCGGGTCAACAAAAATGGAAACACGTATTCCTTCTTTCTTGAACACTGAAATTATTTCTCTTAAATAGTGCTGATGCTTTATGGTATCCCAACCGTGATTTGATGTCAATTGATTCTTATCATCAGGCACAAGTGTAACCTGGGTTGGCTTCACCGCTAAAACCAGATCCACAAATTTTTGTTCTAAAGGATTTCCTTCAATGTTGAATTCAGTAGTGATGAAGTTTTTTATTTCCAGAACATCATCGTAACGGATGTGTCTTTCATCAGGTCTTGGATGAACTGTAATCCCATCGGCACCAAACTTCTGACAATCTATTGCAGCTCTAACTACATCTGGATTATTCCCGCCCCTACTATTGCGCAGGGTTGCAATCTTGTTGATGTTTACTGAAAGCTTAGTTGCCATTTTTATGTTTCCACCAAAATTAAAGGCATTCAATTAATTTGCAGCAATGCCTGCCTTTTTACTGCGAACCATACAATGCGTCGTCTTTTTGAGTTGGTCGTTGTTGTTATCCTGCAGCCAGCATAAAGAAGCTGATAAAAATATTTTTTACCTCAACTATTCTGCGGGTACCATTGAGAGTATTGATCCTGCTTTTGCGAAAAACCTTTACAATATGTGGACGGATCACATGTTGTACAATACACTTGTAGAAACGAACGAAGAATTGCAAGTCGTTCCGTCATTGGCTACTCATTGGGTAGCATCGGCAGATGGTTTGACCTACCAATTCTATTTGCGAAATGATGTCTTTTTTCATGATGATAAAGTGTTTGAAAATGGCAAGGGAAGAAAGATGACGGCGCATGATGTGGTTTACAGTTTTAATCGTCTTGTAGATCCCAAAGTTGCATCCACAGGTGCGTGGATTTTTAATGATCGTGTTGCAGAAAAAGATCCATTTGTAGCAATAAATGATACTACACTACAGATAAAATTGCGCACGCCCTTCAGACCCTTACCAGAAATTCTTACAATGCCATATTGCAGCATTGTTCCTAAAGAAGCAGTGGAATATTGGGGTAAAGATTTTAGTCAACATCCTGTAGGTACCGGTCCATTTCAATTCAGTTATTGGGATGAAGGAAATGTGTTAGTGCTGAAAAAAAACAATCGCTATTGGGAAAAAGATGCTGAAGGAAATCAACTCCCGTACCTCCATGCTGTACAGATTGGTTTTGTTGACAGCAAGGCAACCGAGTTTTTTTTGTTTCTGCAAGGCAAGGTAGATTTTGTAAATAATATTGATGGTTCGTTCAAAGACCTCGTGCTTTCCAAAAACGGGGCGTTGAAAAAGGAATTTGAAAACAAGATTGTACTTACGAAAAGATTTTACCTAAACACAGAGTACATCGGTTTTCTTGTAGATTCTACCAATAAATTACTGAGCCATTCGCCCACTAAAAATTTGTTGGTTCGTCAGGCTATAAACTACGCCATAGACCGGCCAAAAATTGCACGATATTTTAAGAATGGTTCTGTGGTCCCTGCTACCGAGGGGTTCATTCCGCGGGGTATGCCGGGGCATGATAGCACCGCACGGTTTGGCTATAGCTATGATCCGAAGAAAGCCTTAAAACTTTTAGCAAAAGCAGGTTTTCCAAATGGACGAGGACTTTCTTCATTTATCATTCTTACGCCTGATAACTGGGCAGATATTGTAAACTTCATTGCCACGCAATTACAAGACATAGGCATTAATGCGAAAGTGGAAATAATTCAGGCAAATATTTTGCGCCAGCAAATGAGTAAATCAGAAGCAATTGCTTTTCGTGCTCAGTGGATAGCAGATTATCCTGATGCAGAAACCTTTCTTGCCTTTTTCAATAGTCGTTTTCCGGCACCGCCTAATTACACACGTTTCAACAACGAAGATTTCGACAAACTCTATGATGCAAGCTTGAATGCACCCGATACCATCCGTAAGAAAATGTATCGCTCAATGGATAGCATTGTAATGTCACATGCTCCGGTCATCCCTTTATTCTACGACCAAATGCTTCATTTTACCCAGCCAAATATTGAAGGCTTTACCGCGAACCCAATGAATTTAATAGACTTAAAAAAAGTGCGTAAGAATTAAGTCTTCTGAAAAAGGTTCCTTACTTTTTTTTGTATTTCCCAATCAGCTCTGCAACCGCATTTCTGCGCAAATACTCTGGGTTTAATTGTGTAAAAATTTTCACTTTGGCTGGCGCTTCTTTCAGTGCTTTTTCCAACTGTAGCATTGCTTCCTTCGATTTGCCAAGTTCCAGCAATACAGCCGATTGATAATACCTGAAATCTGGCTTGTCCCCACAATTTTCTCTTGCCACTTCTATTTGCGTTAGTGCCTCTTCATAATACCCTGCCAGATAGAGTCCGCGAATCAAAGCGACCCAGGTAGTTTTATTTCCCGGTTTTAGCCTTACAGCATTTAGATAACAAACAAGCGCTTCGCTCTTTACATCCATTTCCATCAGACAATTGCCTATTGCCATGCAATACGAAGCGTTGTCCTTATTCAAATGAAGGGCTACCGAGTAAGATTTTACTGCCTTTTCCCACTGCTTTTCACGTGCGTAGGTTTCACCGATTTTGAAAAATATAGAATCATCCTGCGGGTTTAGTTGCGATGCCTGACGATAAAAATGTCTTGCCCGCGAGTAGTTCTTCTTCTTCTCCCAACAATAACCCATTGCTTCAAAAATTACATCTTCTGCCTTTGCAATTTCAAGATGCTTTTCTAAAACTTCAATTGCTTTTTCATACCACCTCATTCTCATGTATGCATCAGCCATATTGCGGTAAGCAAATTCAAAAGTTTCGTCTATAGCCACACAGAATTCGTAAGCATCAATTGCTTTTTCGTACAACTTCAAACCCTGATAGGCTGCGCCCAGATTAAACCATGCAAGTGCATTATACGGATCGGCTTCGGTAAGCTCTGTATGAAGTGCGATGCTTTCTTCATTGCGATCTGTAAAATCGGCCCAAAAACAAATTTTTTGCAACGCCTCTTCATTGCGTTTGTCAATCTTCACAACACGTTTCAAGGTGTCGAATACCGCATCAAACTCTTCCGATTCGTCATACACATCAGCAAGTTCAAGGAGTATGTCAATCTTGTCTTTCCCTGCAAATTCTTTTATACGCTGTTCGAGTAATGCTGCGGCCTGATCGTACTTAAACTGGCTCAGCAAAATATCGGAGCGCAACAGCACAGCATCAAGATTATGTTGATCGTACTGCTCCATCTCGTCAAGTATTTTAAGCGCCTGACCAAACTTTTGGGATTGGGTAAGAATTTCTGCCCGTAGTAATAAAATGGAACTTGAAAAGGGGTAATAAGTACGGGCAATGTCGCATGCAAGTAGCGCCTGCTCTTCGTTGCTGTTTTGAAAGTAATATTCGATCACTTGCTCAAACTCATCCTCGTCCAATATTCCGGTTGCTGCTCCGTTTTTTACGTCCTGGTATCTTCTTAACAAATCTTCCAGTTCGCTTGCTTCATCGTCCAGATAGTCATCATCAAACATAGCCATCGGTTTGTACCAAAACTAACTAAAATAACATGCCCTTTCAATAGCCCTCTGTTAACAGGCTGTCAAATTGCACATAGTATCAACACCTTGCAACAGATAGTAGAATAAGTAAGCAAAGTTGCTATCTTAAGCAGCAACGCTGGCGAAGAATTAAGAAATCAATGCGTTTCTGAAACGGGTAGGGTTAGCTCATAGACGCGGTCTTCAGAAATAGTGTGCGGCAATCCTCCCTTTACTTCCTGCATTAGCACCGGATCCCACCCTTTTCCATAGAGATAATATTCGCCGTTTTTCAACCCAGAGAAAGTTGCAACGGGTACACCGTTTACTTGTGTGGCCCATGTTGAGTCATCGTAGGTATTTGCAGCATCGAGCGTATTGTACTTTATATAAACCTTGCAACTGTCTATTTGATCGTTGTGGTGTTTCGGCGTTATCCGAAGCGTTGCATTTCCACCTTTTCCTGCAATACTGGCATCATTTCCATCTTTCCTGTTGCAGCTAATAACGCCGAGCAGCGAAATGGTGATTACGGTAAAGTTTATCAGACACTTGTTCATATTCTTCCATTTTGGGGTAAAGTTACCTGCATTTTCAGCCTTAATACTGGCTATTGCCATGCTACGGTTAAAAATTCTCCGCGTTTTATTGTGTTTTCTCCGCGTTTTTTTACGTTTTCTCCGCGTTTTTTGGCTTTTTCATGAAGAAATTTATTGTTTTGAACTTGTAGAAACGGCATTGCTGGGAAGGCTTTCATTCCATAAGCGATCGAGTGCGGTAACTACATACGTGCATTTCCGATACTTATTCGCCTCCACATCATGAAACTCAAGATTGGACGATAGGTTGATGATTCTGTCTGTACGCTCGAGGTTTATTTTCTCGTCATTTACAAAACGATAAACAGCGTAGCGAATTAGTTCATTGGGTCGGGTTATTGCGCTGGGTGCTTCCCACCTTAGCAATGTTCCTTGCGAAGATGGCGTAGCCTTTACAATAGGAGGTGGCGGGGGCGTGCTGTCAATCCATTTCATTAGTGGCGGAAAAGCAATTCTTTTATTGAACTCTTGAATACTATCTACGATTGGCGCTGTTATCTTGTCGAAATTAGATATGCTGTAAAGCGCATAGCCGGGATTTCTTGCATCTTTTCTGATGTCTTTTAGCTGCCACATAAATTCTGTGGTGCCTCTCCACACCGGTGGCGGATTTCCCAACATTCTGTACGCGCCAAGCCCGTAGTAAACGTGGCGGTCGTAGCTATGGGCATCCCACCAGGGCATAAGTATTTCAAATGCCACAAGCTTGTGTTTGTGCTCCCAATACAACTGAGGCAGGCAATAGTCTATCCACCCTTTTTTCATCCAAAGCAAAATATCGGCGTAGAGATCATCATAGTTGGTTTGCCCGCCACGAGTAGGCGAGCCTTCCGGGTCTTTGACCAGATTTCTCCACACGCCAAATGGACTGATGCCGAACTTTACATGCGGCTTAATCTGTTTGATATTTGCGTTGAGCGCCGACACGAAGAGGTTCACATTGTTTCGCCTCCAGTCGCCTTTATCCGCAAAGTCTTGTCCGTATAAACGATAGGCTTTGGCATCATTGAATTCCACGCCCGCTATCCGGTAAGGATAGAAGTAATCATCAAGATGGACTGCGTCAATATCATATCTTTTTACAACATCCAAAATAACGCGCAACACATATTCACGGGTTTCGGGAATGCCGGGGTTTAGCAAAGATTTTCCGCCGTAATTGACGAGCCAATCGGGGTTTCGTTTTGTGACATGCGTAGCAGGGTTAGGATTTTTTTTACTGTCCGTTAAAGCACGAAATGGATTGAACCATGCGTGAAACTCCATGTTCCGAATGTGTGCCTGTTGAATCATAAACTTCAACGGATCGTAATAGGGGTATGGTGGTTGTCCCTGTTTGCCTGTTAAAAATCTGCTCCACGGTTCAAACTCCGATTCATAAAAAGCATCCGCAGCCGGTCGAATCTGAACGATGACTGCATTACAGCCCAGTCGCTGCAATTGGTCTAAACGGTTTATGAATTCTTGCTGTTGCTGCACCGCAGGCAATCCTGGTTTTGAAGGAAAGTCAATATTGGAAACCGTGGCAATCCATGCGGCACGAAACTCGCGTTTGGGCGATTGTGCAACAACATGAAAAGACAAACCGGTTAGGCAAACAAAAAGAATCAAATAACGAAGCATCATGTTTCGAGGTTTAGTGGGGTAGGAAAAAACATTCCGGCAAAAATAACTGAAAGCATATTCTGGTGTTAGAACACAAGAAAATGGCTGACGTGTTACCATCAGCCAATTATGAATAAATCTTAGTGTAAGCTATTCGCCTGTCGGTTTTTTCTTCGCAGATTTCTTCGCAGGCTTTTCTTCTCCCTCCGTATCGTCTTCCGCAGATTTCTTTTTCCGGGCAGTCTTTTTCGGTTTTTCTTCATCGGCAACAGCAGCTTCTTCATCAGCCGATTTTTTTGCACGTGCTTTTTTTGCAGGCTTTTCATCAACTGGTTGCTCTATTGCTATTTCTTCCGATGGGGTTTCCTCCTGTGCAACTGCCTCCTCCTGTTGTTTGTAAAAATCAAAATTCAAAAGATCGTTTTGCTTCAATATCTCAAACCATTTCAGCATTTTTTTCATGTCGCTGATGTACACGCGTTCATCATCAAACTCAGGAAAGATTTGCTTGAAATAAGATTTGATAGAAGTTGTGTCAGCCTTTTTTGCATCGGGCAGGGATACATCTTCATGTTCCTTCATCTTCTCAAATACCTGATGTAGTCTTACATTTTCACCTGTAGTATAAACCTCAATGCTTTCAAGTGGCGTTACATTATGCAGCCTGGCCGGAATAAATCTGGTGGATTTGTCTGCAAGATTACGCACTATAGCTCCATCACTTTTTGTAGCCATTAATTGAAAAAGACCGCTGACACCGGTCACGGAAACGATTTCTCTGTAGTCCATACTATAATTTCAAAGGGAGCAAAAATAGAGTTTTTAGGTAAAACCATTGAAAATTCTGAAAAGCATGTTTTGAGGTAAATATTCTGTAGCGTCGTTTGTTACAACGCTCATTAACTACGACTTTCTTTCAGCGTTGTACCAATCAATTTTTCTTGAGAAATACATCAGAACTGCAAGTATGATGAACAATCCCACACTGCCAAATAACAGTGCATAATCCTGAAGTTGAATCAGTATGAAGATATAGGTATATAGTCCGGCAAGTGCGGTAGTAAATCCCAGTGCAATTTTCGATTGTTTGAAAATGCTCCACACGTATAATCCAATCAACATTATAGTAGCAGTCGCAGCAACAATGTAAGCAGTATTGAAACTGGTGTATTCGGAAACAGAAAGCAATAGTGTATAGAAAATGCAAAGCGCCAGCCCTACAAGAATGTATTGCAAGGGATGTATTTGTTGCTTTTGAAAAGTTTCGATAAAAAAGAACACCACAAATGTGAGTGCGATGAATAAAATAGCATACTTCACTGAACGCTCTGTCTTGGCATATCCATCTGTTGGTTGTATTAAACGAACACCAAAGGCAGAATTTTTAAGATCGTACTTAGCATCTGTCCACGTTTGCGGATAACTTCTTGAAACTTGTAACACTTTCCATTTGGCGGTGAAGCCTCTTTCTGAAATTTGCGAGTTTACCGGAAGATATTGTCCATCGAACGCAGGATCTTTCCATGAGGAAGTGGCAGTAATCTCAGTGGTTTTACCTACCGGTGTGAAGTAGAGCAACTCCGATCCTTTCAGCTTCACCTGAAGTGAAAATATTTGTGGCTTTGTAGTGTCTATTCTAACGGGCGTATTAAGTCCGTTTTCGATGACATTATTTTCGGGTAAGCCAGCTTCTAAAATGTAAGACTGGTCGTTCCATTTCAAGGATACTTCTTCTTCCAAACCTCTCGCGTCATTAATTCCCAGCATCAAACGGCTATCGTCCCAAAGGATATTTTGAGGATCAATCTTGAGCTTTTGCAAAGCAGTATAATTGAATTTTCCCGTCAGTGTTGCGGTAGAACGATAAAGCATTACCGAATACAGACTTCGATTTCGTTTTTCAGGTGTAATATCTGCATTGGCTTGTAATTGCTCCGGCAACAGATAAATATGCTTTCTGTACTCCAGCACTTTTCCATCTTTGTCCTGAACAAATTCTTTGAATGGTATCTGCAGCACTGGGCCTACTATGGTTTGCTCCGTTGCCCACTTACTGCTTATTTCCTGTATTACTTCCTGTTGCCGATGTGTGCGTTCATTAATTAGCTCATGAATTAGTGCAGTGGGAATCATCATAATTAAAATCAGGAAGCCTATTAAAAAGCCCTTGATTATGTTTCTGTTTCTTTCCATGAAACCTGGAATTGAAGATTGCGGTACGTTTTCCATAATTGTTTGTTTTAAAAGTGCTTTTTAATTCAAAGTAAAATGACAAAAAAATTTTACGACAGTGTTTTAATTATCTCTTCCAATGCATCCAGATGTAAGCGAAATGCCTTTTCTCCAGAAGTTGTAATGGAGTAAGTAGTGTTTGTTTTACGTCCAACAAATCCCTTGTGAACCTTCACGTACTTGTTGTCTTCAAGGGTCTTAAGATGCGTTGCAAGATTTCCATCCGTTGCATTTATCAATGCTTTGAGATCATTGAAATTGAGGTTATCATTCACCATCAATGCACTCATAATTCCAATTCGCAAACGGCTATCAAAAATCTTATTTAGTTGCTCGATAGGTTTTTTCATGTGTTCGCCCCTTTCTCGTATTTATTCCACATAATAAGTCCGTACAGAACATGAAGCACACCAAATCCTGCCGCCCAAAAATACAATCCATATTGGGGTAGGAACAAGCAGATAACTCCAAGCAATATTTCCAACAAACCGAGGTACTGAATTTCTGAGAGTGTGTACTTACCACCGTTATACAAAGCAAGTCCGTAAAAAATGAGACATGACGGGGCTATATAAATCAAATGTCCGTTTTGCAAAAAACCAATACAAAGCAGTGCGCCTGCAAACATGGGCAAAGCCATGGTACGAAGCATAGTCCGTGAAGCTGAACTCCATAAATTGCCGCCTGAAATTTTTGCTTTTCTCCAGGTAAAAAAATAGGCACCAAGAAGTGCAATGATAAAAACCGCACTGGCAAGTCCTAACCATTGATAAAATTTTACGGTTGTTTCAAGCTGTATTTTATCAGAGAAAAGAAGATCGTCTTCAAGCAATGTACTTGCAATATAGGCACCGACAATTGCTGTAGTTCCTGCCCACACGCCACTCCAACTGCTTAGCGTCAGAAAGCGTGTAGAACGTTCCATGATACTACGTATTACATGAAGTGTCTCTAAAGAGCTATTGGCATCTACTTGTTTCATAAAGCACTTTGAATTACAAAGTAAGTAAGCTTTTTCGATATTGAAAAGAAAAACTTTTAAAACAGTCTTTTGTTTTGTTTTACAGAAAGAAGATAGGTGTTCAAGTCTTGTGAAGGCTTTAGAATAATCAGCAGAGAAAGGTAGGTAATCACAATAATCAGAGAACGGATAATAGCGTCAACCACCGGATTTAAAACGAAAGGAAAAATGTACCCGACAACAGCCGCCGCTCCTCCGGCTATAACAATCAAAAAACTCTTTTTTGAAAATGGCTGTAAAGAAAGCTTTGCATTTACGTACACCAACTTCGCAATGTTGAAAACCATGAGTGCAATAGTGGTAGCTACTGCGGCGCCGTAGTAAGCATATTTCGGTATCAATAAATAATTGAAGATTATCAACAAGACTACAATGATTACAGAAATAAGAAAGCTGAACCTATAGTAGTTTGAAATGCTCAACAATTGGTCATTCATGCCGGTTGACAGGTCAAATAATTTTCCGATTATAAGAATGAGGACGAGTGGTACTATTGCTTCATAACCTTGGGGAAGTATGGCGATTGCATTGTGCAAATTGCAGCAAATAATTGCTGCGAGTCCCACCGAGGCAACCAAGATATTTAACGAAGAACGCAAGAAAACATCCCGCACTTTCTGCATGTCATTATCATGAAAGGCCTTCGTCAGAATAGGAAAAGATGCCATCAACATAGCCCGGTAAGGAATCTGCAAAAACGATAGAATATACACCGCAATACCATACACCGCCGCCGCGCTCAGACTCGACCACATGCCTAACAATATGATGTCAATTTTGGCCATCATATTAATTGATATGGTAAGCAAAAAGTGATACCAGGTAAAACTTACAAGCTCCTTTCTGTCGGCTTTAGTAAAAACATTCCAATTGAAATTGATCTTAAAGCCTTCTGTTTTTATAGTCAAAAATATCAGCAGAAGTATAGGAAGGATAAATACAAGAACTGTAGAAGGAACGAAGGTCTGAAAAGAGATAAGATTGTAACCATAAAGTACAATAAGACCAATAGTAAGCACTCGCAGCAATACCTCTCGCATGAATGTAGCTGCAGCCACTTTCAATTGCGACATCAAATACTGCTCAAGCACCAGCATGTAAAGGAAGAAGAGGGTAAGGATCGGCAACCAGATATAAAATGAATCAATGAGGTTTCTATCGTGTGGCTGAAAAAGATTAACTACATCGTTCTTATAAAAAAGATAAACCGGCAACAAGCATATCAAACACAACGTAGGCAAAATCAAATTCATAGAAATAAGCGCAGTGCGTCGCTTATCGTTTACCGCATACTTGTGCACATACACCATCATGGTCACGTTAAGTCCAAATGAAAAAACCTGTGCAAAAAGTGCAGCTTGTTCAGGAAGGGTATTTCGGATAAAACCTAATTGCTGCTTTGGAATGAGTTTAGCTCCCAGATAGAGGGTCACTGCGCCTAAAAAAGCTCCTGCAAAAGTGACTATGGAAGTTTTTACAGACTGGCGAAAAACAATGCCCATAGCGACAAAGGTAGTAGAAGAAATAAAAGGGAAAGGTGTTATTTTGCCTGCATTCACAGCTATGCAGCTTAAGAGAGTTATCCGAAAATTGAAATCATTTCCCTGGGTTTTGAAGGGAAACGCCAACGTTACTTACTCGCAGTATGGAGAAGATATTATCATCCTGAAACTGTTGGAAAGATGTAAAATTGACAACATCACTTACCTCGATATTGGCGCTAACCACCCGGTGATGGGAAGTAATACTTTTTCATTTTATCAGAGAGGATTCAGGGGAGTATTGATTGAACCGAATCCTTATTTATTTAATCAACTGAAACGTGTACGTCCCGATGATACTTTTTTAAATATTGGCATCAGCAACACAACCGAATCGCAGGCCGATTTCTACATGTTTGATGATGTGTATAATCCGCTCAACACTTTTTCCTACGAAGATGCCAAAGGTTGCGAAGCACAAGGAATCTATATTAAACAGACAATAAAGCTGCCATTAAAAAACATAAATGACGTTATCGAGGAAAATTTCAAACAGCCTCCGGTATTGGTGTCAATAGATGTTGAAGGACTGGATGAACAGATATTAAGAGGGCTTGATTATTCAAAACATGCCCCTTTCATCGTGTGCGTTGAAACTGTGATTTTCAGCAGAGAGGGAGTGATGGAGAAAAGAAAGGAGATATTAGACTTTATGGAAAGTGCGGGCTATTTTATTTATGCAGATACGCACGTCAATACTATTTTCTGCAATCAGTTGCTTTATAATAACTACTTGAAGAATAAAGAAGAATAGTAGAATAAATGGGAAGCCCTGAATGGCGCTATATACCAACGATGGGTGAAGTCCAACGAGACTTATGCAACTAAATCAGAAACACTACATTTGCGCAAATTTCTTTTATGAAGAAGGCATTAATCACTGGGATTACAGGGCAGGATGGCGCTTACTTAACCGAACTTTTATTACAAAAAGGATATGAAGTTCATGGTATCAAACGTCGTGCATCACTTATTAACACACAACGTATTGACCATTTATATCAAGACCCCCATGAAAAGAATCTGAAAATGATTTTGCATTACGGCGATCTTTCAGATTCCACCAATGTTATCAGAATTATTCAGCAGGTACAACCCGACGAAATTTATAACCTTGGCGCAATGAGCCATGTGCAGGTAAGCTTCGATGAACCCGAATATTCTGCACAAGTAGATGGCATCGGAACGTTGCGCATTCTTGAAGCAGTTCGCATTTTGGGATTAGAAAAGAAAACCAGAGTGTATCAGGCTTCTACTTCTGAGCTTTACGGATTGGTGCAAGCCGTTCCACAATCGGAAACAACTCCGTTCTACCCCCGTTCTCCTTACGCAGTGGCAAAACTTTATGGCTACTGGATTACGGTAAACTATCGTGAGGCGTACAACATGTTTGCTTGCAATGGCATTTTATTTAATCATGAAAGTCCTTTGCGAGGTGAAACCTTTGTGACAAGAAAAATTACGCGTGGTGTTGCAGAAATAGTGTTGGGTCTTAAGAAAAAGCTGTACCTCGGCAACCTTGATGCAAAGCGCGATTGGGGTCATGCAAAAGATTATGTGGAAGCCATGTGGTTGATATTACAGCAAGAGGAACCTGAAGATTTCGTAATTGCAACCGGTATTACTACTGCTGTAAGAGATTTTGTTCGTCTTGCTTTTTCACATGCGGGTGTAGAATTGGGTTTTGAAGGGGAAGGAATTAAAGAAAAAGGGTTTGTAGTAAATGTTTTAAACCCCGACGTAAAGTTATCTGTTGGTGATGTGGTGGTAGAGGTAGATGAACGATATTTCCGTCCTACAGAAGTTGACTTGCTTCTTGGTGATCCTACCAAAGCGCAGGAAAAGCTTGGCTGGAAAGCAAAATATACACTTGATGAACTTGCCAAAGAAATGATAGAAGCAGATATTGATCTTTTCCGCAGAGACCTGTTGTTGAAAGAATCTGGTTACCGCACTTTAAACCAGTATGAATAAATGGAACACAACAGTAAGATTTATGTAGCGGGACATAATGGCATGGTTGGCTCGGCTATAGTGCGGAAATTACAAGAAGAGGGATATACGAATGTAGTTACAAGAAGTTCCAAAGAACTGGACCTTCGAAATCAACAAGCGGTCAACGATTTCTTTACTCAGGAGAAACCTCAATTTGTATTTCTTGCTGCCGCTAAGGTAGGAGGTATCGTTGCAAACAATACTTACCGCGCCGATTTTTTGTATGACAACCTTGCAATGGAGATCAATATCATCCATGCTTCTCACCAAAACAACGTAGAGAAACTTTTATTTCTTGGCAGTTCATGCATTTATCCAAAGCTTTCCCCTCAACCAATGAAAGAAGAATATCTTCTTACAGGATTGCTGGAAGAAACAAATGAGCCTTATGCCATTGCCAAAATTGCCGGAATTAAACTTTGTGAGGCTTACCGAGATCAATATGGTTGCAACTATATAGCTGCGATGCCAACAAACTTGTATGGCAAAGGAGATAATTATCACTTGCAGAATTCGCACGTTATTCCAGCGCTGATCAGAAAATTTCATGAAGCAAAAGTTTCAGGAAATGCAACTGTAGAAATTTGGGGAAGTGGTAAACCACTGCGAGAGTTTATGTATGTTGACGACCTGGCGGATGGGTGTTTGCATTTAATGAGACATTACAATGACAAGTTGTTTGTAAACATTGGAACAGGCGAAGAAATTACGATCAACGATCTTGCACAACTAGTGAAGGACGTTGTAAATTTTGAAGGGGAAATTACTTTCGACACCACAAAGCCAGATGGAACACCACGTAAATTGATGGATTCTACCCGGCTTCACACAATGGGTTGGAGGCATAAAACTTCATTGAAAGAAGGACTAGGCAAAGCCTACGAATTTTTTAAAGAAGGGGAAGGAAGGTTGTAGTTAAGAAAAGTTTCACGCAAAAAAAAAACGCTCGCAAAGAAGGTTTCGTTGCGAGCGTTTTAATGCATATCATAAGCGTTGTGTTCGTTGCGGGAAAAAATCACACATTCTCGAACCCAAGCTTTGCTTTTATTTTATACAAACCTTTTCCAAGTTTGCTTTCCAGCAAATAATGGAGCAGTGCTAATCTCCATTTCCAAAACGTCTGTTTAATATTTTTTCCGAAGTGCTTTTCATAAACTGCGTAAGTTTCGTTCATAGCATCAAGATACTTTGTGGATGTAACACCGGTTGGATCAAAGGTTGCCAGGGGATGATTTATAAAAACGTTTTTCTCATCGGCTATTCGGCACAGAAAGTCGTAATCCATCGCCATTTTTATGCTGGTATCAAACAACCCATGTTTTTCATACAGCACCCGCTTCACATACATTGTTGGATGGAAAGTTCCCCTCATTCCACGATATAGTTTTTTCTTTTCAAAAGGTTTTCCAACAACTACCCATATTCCCCCACGCATTACGTTCAGTTTACCATGACACCACATCAACTCCTTGTCGCCCTCGAAAACCTCTTTTATTTTTCCTAAAACCGAATTATCGTAAAGCTGATCTCCACTGTTGAGTAAAAGTATTATTTCCCCTGTTGTGTTATTGATGCCTTTGTTAAATGCATCTGCAATGCCATTATCAGGCTCGCATATCCACTTCCTGTAAGCAGGCTGCGGATTGGAGTGAAGATGATTTTTTATATCTGGCTTTGTTGATCCGTCAATTATAATGTGTTCGTTAGGAAGCAAAATTTGATCATCAACACTCTTGCAGGTTGTGATTACATCTTCGAGGTTGTTGAAAGAGATGGTGATGATGGAGAGCAGGGGCATCGGCAACAATTATCATTTGAGCTAAGCCCGAAGAAGGAATTAATTTTTGAGGTATAAGCCTAAGATCATTAAGGCTAATGTGATAAAGAAAGCAAAAAACCAATTGAGCATATCGGTTTTAGTACCTTCTATTTTAGACAGCAGATCAATTTTATCCTCTTTAGTTAGCAGCACATCTTTTATCTCTTCGTATTTCCGTTCTATTTTTTCTTCAAGGAATTTAATGAAAGTCTCAGCTTCTTTTTCACTGAACCTGTTTTTGAAAATTTCATAAAACTTTAATTCCAGAGCGGTCATATAGCCAGCGTTATGTTCAAAAATAGAAAAAATGCTGCCAACACTTTTGCTGGTAATGATTACATCTTCGAGGTTGTTGAAAGAGATGGTGATGATGGAGAAGGTCATAGACTACTAATCAAAAACCTTATGACTTAAGTCTTTCTTCACAAAAATTGCATCCCCATATATAGGAATACCGGTTTTTTTAGAAAGTGACTGATCAGCAAAACCAATGAACTTAAAGCCCGCGTTTCCGAAATAATTATACACATCATCAAACAACCATTGTCCTTCATAAAGTGCTTCAAAAGAAGTTTCAACTATTATCACCGCCGCTTTTCGAATTGTGTTCGGAGCACCTGCGAGTACTTTTTCCTCATAGCCTTGTACGTCTATTTTTATAAGAATATTTTTAGATAGTTTTTCTTTTGCAAAAACATCATCCAATCTTCTCAGTTGTATAGTTTCCTTTGTCGTATAGACAGACTCTGGATAAAGGTCTTTGTGCATGTCCTTCATGCCGAGGATTGACGAACTGACAAAATTGTTGCTAATATTTATTTCTGTTGTGCCGGTGGCATCACTAAGTCCATAGTTGTAGGTTGTAACGTTATATTGCTTGGTATTAGTTACAAGATTCTCATAACATGCTTTTATAGGTTCAAATGCAAATATTTTTTTGTTAGGAAGTGTTTTTACGATTGTATGAATGAATTGGCCTTCGTTAGACCCAACATCTACTATAGTTTGTATGTTTAGTTTATGTAGCCAGTTTCCTACTTTTACTGTAGTGAGCGAATCCTGAAGTTTTACGATCTCATAGCCGAAGGAGTTTAAAAATTTCCTTATAGGGAGTGTCAAAATTTTGAGCATCATTTATATTTAAAACGCAAAGCTAAATAAGAAATTCAGAGCTGTATATCACCAAACACTAAATCTCTATGACGGAGAATCTACCAAAGATTACAGTGGTAACACCTTCTTATAATCAGGCTCAATATCTTGAACAAACAATTCTTTCCGTCATCGGACAACAGTATCCAAATCTGGAGTACATTATTATGGATGGCGGAAGTACGGATGCGAGTGTGGAAATTATTAAGAAGTATGAATCTCATGTAACGCATTGGCAAAGTAAAAAAGATAATGGTCAGGCATCTGCTATCAATGAAGGATTTTCTTTAGCAACAGGAGATGTCTTATGCTGGCTTAATTCAGACGATATGTATTTGCCAGGAACCTTGTTGAAAATTGGAAGAATCTTTATCGAAACGCTGGAACCTACAATTGTATTTGGAAATTGCTTCCATTTTTACGAAAATAGTTCGAAGACAAGGGGAAGCAATGTTGTAAAAAGACATAAAGAACTGGACATCGCAATGTGCGATTACATAATCCAACCCTCATGTTTCTGGAACAGAACGGCCCAAGAAAAAGTAGGATTTCTCGATGAAAAAATTCATTACGCTTTCGATTGGGAATGGTTCATCCGTGCGAATAAGGTGGATGTTCATTTTTTGCCCTGTACGGAATATTTATCACTTTACCGAATACACGAATTTCACAAAAGTGGAAGTGGGGGCAGTAATCGTGCTATTGAAATAGGAGAAATCTACAAAAAGTACACTACAGAAAATGTAAGCAAGGCCTTCTTAAGATGGAATAATATAAGTAGTAAGAGTAAATTTTTTCATAACCTGGTATCTGTTTCTGATAAGTATGATTTGAATCTGGTTAATAAAAGCGTTCACCGCTTGTTGTTTTCTTTTGTCAACTATAAAACGTACAGACATATAGTAAAGATGTAACGCATTTGTTTTATGTTTGTTTTTGAACAACTTCTCACCAATGCGTCATGCTCTATCGTTCTTACTTACAATGTTTGCAAACTATTTGTTTGCAGACACAACTTCTGTAAGCCTTAAAATTTCATCTCCCTGTCCTATTATTCAAAATCTCCCAGACACCATTTATACCTGTAATCCTACTGTCCAGTTAAATCCAACGCTTACTTCTTCAGGAGGTGTAATCACTGTTGATACTACTTGGACTCCTTCAATAGGATTATCTAATCCTAATACGATAAACCCAATTGTAACAGTGGGGACGAGCGCACAAGTCTATAAACTTACGATACAAGCATTGAGTACCACCAATCTTGTTATTAATGGAGATTTTAGCAGTGGGAATACAGGCTTTACAAGTAATTATTCCGTTGGGCAAGGAGGTGCATTCGGGCCCTTGTCCAGTGAAGGACAATATGTGATTATCAACAACGCAGCGGCAGCTCACAATTTATTTGCATCGTTTGGAGATCATACTACGGGCACCGGACAAATGATGGTTGTAAACGGGGCTTCTGTACCTAATATTAATGTTTGGTGTCAGAATATAAACATTCAACCTAACACATGGTATGACTTTTCGGCTTGGGTAGCGACTCCTTATCCTAACAATCCTGCTATCCTTCAATTTTCAGTTAATGGTAGTTTACTAGGACAGCCCTTCAATGCTCCCAATTCTCTTGGCAACTGGTCTCCATTTCAGGTCAGTTGGTTTAGTGGCAACAGTACAATAGCGACAATTTGTATCACCAATCAGAATACGGCACTTGATGGTAATGACTTTGCCTTAGACGACATACAGTTTCGGGAGATCTGTTTTGTGAGCGATTCTATATACATTGTTCCAGGCTCTGTAAATGCTTTTTTCTCTAGCCCTGACACAATTTGTGTCGACAAAAGCATTACGTTTACGAGTGCTTACAATGATCCTTCAAGCAGCTATTATTGGAGCTTTGGAGATGGTTTTTCGTCGAGCAACTATTCTACCCAGCACAGTTATGTAACACCTGGACTATATACAATTACTCATGTCCTATACAATTCTCCCACTTGTAAGGATACGTTTCAGAAACAAATTTTTGTTCGTGAGCCTTATGAATTTTATAAATCAGCCATCATTTGCAAGGGAAGTTCTGTTATTTTAGGAAATCAAACAATAACAGATAGCGGAAGGTATATGTACACTTTTCAAACTTCAGGTGCCTGCGACTCTACTGTGCATTTGGAGGTAGCTGTGGCTGAAACTCCTCATGTCAATTTCACCTTCACCTCCGTTTTAAACATGCCTGTGAAGTTCACAAATCATTCCACTAATGCAACATCCTTTTTATGGAATTTTGGAGATTCTGCAACAAGTACAGAAGTACATCCGACCCATCAATATAAACGCTCGGGTAATTTCAAAGTTTGTCTTACAGGTTGGAGCGCCGAAGGTTGCAAACAGGTAGTATGTAAAACTGTTTCGGTTGAAGTGATTATTGCTATAGATGTTCCCACCGCATTTTCACCAAATGCAGACGGGGTTAATGACGTCTTATTTGTAAGAGGTGGAGGCATTGAGCGAATATGTTTCAGGATTTATAACAGATGGGGGCAGCAAATTTTCGAAACCAACAATCTATCGGAGGGATGGGACGGCACTTATAAAGGAACTCCTGTGGACATAGAAACTGTAGCTTTTGTTTTACAAGCAACATTTATTGATGGAAACACAATTACCAAACAAGGAAATATCACATTAATCAGGTAAAAAAACTTACGATGAAAAAAATCAAGCTTTTAGTATTTTTTCTATTGACTTCATTGAATCTATTAGCGCAACTGATACCACAAGTTGGTATAGTGGCTCATTACCCTTTCAACGGAAATGCAAATGATGTGAGTAGTAACAGTTTTCACCTCACAGGAATTGGTGCTACATTATGTCCTGACCGTTTTGGAAGAACTAACCACGCTTATCAATTTGACGGTATTAATGATTATTTATTCTATGGCGCAGCTTTGCCTCAAGATTCTGTTTATACTTTCTCTTTTTGGTATCTAAGTGAGAATAGTAATCAACGTGGTCATATTCTTAACAACGGTAACAGTGCTGCGAATGGTATTGGCGTATTGCAGAATTCCGGAATTACATCTCCCCAAGTTCCAGGAAGCTCAATAAGTTTTTTCGCCGGAGGAGTGAATTTTTTTTATGCAACAGCAACAAACATTAATGCATGGCATCATGTGGTAGTAAGGTGCAACTTAGATACTTTCGATTTTTTCTACGACAATGTCTGGAAATACTCAGGTCAATTCAATAGCTACAGTCCAAATGGAGTTTTCTTTTTAGGTTATAATTATATTCAGAACAAAGATGGCTTCAAAGGAAAAATAGACGACTTCGCACTCTACAACCGTGCGTTGACGTTAGCGGAGATCGATACATTATTTCATGGTTGTGGGCAGCAAATCACTTCGCAGCCTGCTAACCAAACTGTACTTGGAGGAAACAATACAATGTTTATCTTGGCTACTGCTATTACATCGCAAGCAACATACCAATGGCAAATGGATGCAGGCACTGGCTTTACCAATCTTTCAAATGCAGGTCCATTCAGCGGTGTAAACACCGATACGCTTATTATCTCAAACGTATCACAAACATTGCACAACAATGATTTCAGAGTTATTCTTACCAATGATATTGGTTGCAAAGACACTTCAAGTGCAGCGAAGTTGTTGGTTACACCAAATAGCATTTATAGCGTATCGCAAGAGGAAGAGATTTCAGTTTTTCCAAATCCATCGCAGGGAAAGTTTGTAATTAAAACAAACCAGTTGGCAATAAATGAAGCATATACTATTGAAGTCAGCAATCTTTTAGGTCAAACTATGATACGCAAAACATTGTCGGGTGCAACGCTTGCACATTACACTATTGATCTGAATGAAAGCGGCATCTACATCCTCACGTTTACAAACGCCGAACAAAAGATAATAGCAAGAAAAAAATTGGTGGTTGAATAAGCAACTCTATGCAGCATAGAATGCAGAAATTTTTATGATGCTTATGATTTACACGTCCTATTTTTTGTCATAAAGATCAGTGTCATCAGCGTTCTAACCACGTACTCAGTTTTTGCCATTTCACCATAATTTCCACTCTTGTAAATTCCACCCATACGCCTAACTTTGTGCCCGCGCCATAAGTCGCTGATAAACGATGATAAATGCCATATTATTACAAGCTGCACAAGGCACACCTATAGACTACATGCCCATTGTTTTGCAGCTAATTGTGGCTTTGGGATTTGTAGCATTCATGATTACTGCAACCCATCTTTTGGGCCCTAAAAGAAACACTTCCGACAAGCTTGTTAACTTCGAATCAGGCATACCATCTGTAGGAAATGCCCGCCAACCGATGGCTATCAAATATTTTCTTGTGGCCATCCTTTTTGTGCTGTTTGATGTTGAAGTAATATTCTTCTATCCCTACGCTGTGAATTTTAGAGAATTGGGAACAGAAGGTTTTTACGCTGTGCTGATGTTCGTGGCTTTCTTTTTATGTGGGTTTATCTATGTGCTTAAGAAAGGCGCTTTGGAGTGGGAAGAGTAGGCAATATGATAATTTGATGATGTGATGATTTGATAATAATACACTGGCATCATCAAATTACCGAATTATCAAATCATCAAATTAGAAAAAATGAGACCGGTTCAATATAATACGAATGAAAAAGTGCAGTTGGTGGATCTTCCTGAAGGTTATTCGGGAGAAGGGTTTCATGCCACTTCCTTTGATAAAGTAATAGGTTTAGCCAGAAAAAATTCTTTGTGGCCATTACCGTTTGCAACTTCATGCTGTGGAATCGAATTCATGGCTACGATGGGATCAAATTATGATCTTGCGCGTTTTGGTTCGGAACGTATGGGATTTACGCCGCGTCAATGCGATATGCTTTTGGTAGCAGGAACAATCTCTAAAAAATTAGGTCCTGTTTTGCGACAAGTGTACATACAAATGGCAGAGCCTCGGTGGGTGGTTGCTATTGGCGCTTGCGCAAGCAGCGGGGGTATATTCGACTCTTATTCTGTATTGCAGGGTATTGATCAGGTTATTCCTGTGGATGTGTATGTGCCCGGTTGTCCACCACGTCCGGAAGGAATTATTGATGGTATTTTAAAACTTCAGGAATTAGTAGGTAACGAAAGCCTTCGCCGCCGAACAAGTGATCAATATAAAGCTTTAATGCAGAGCTACGGAATACAGTAACTTAGAGAAATGCAGCAAGTATCTCCCATTCTTAGAGACATTATACGCTCGCCGCAGTTGCCAAAACTGGTGGAAGAACTTTCGTTGTTTCTTAAAACTGAAAAGCAAAGGCGCAATGAATTTTATGAATGGATAACCGATAATGTAAAGGCAGAGTTTATTGAAGGTGAAGTAATCATTCAAAGCCCGGTAGTCAAAAAGCATAATGTCATTACAAAATATTTGTGTTCCCTATTAGAAGAGTGTGTAGCGCAGAATAATTCCGGTTTTGTAGGTGTTGAAAAAATTCTCGTGAAGCTTACAAGAAATGATTTTGAACCGGATATTTGTTTCTTTAAAAAGGAAAAAGCAAAAAACTTTCGGGACGATACCATGTTTTTTCCGGCACCTGATTTTGTAGTTGAAATCCTTTCAAAATCTACTGAGAAAATTGACAGAGGAGTAAAGTTTATAGACTATGCGCTTCACGGAGTAAAAGAATATTGGATCATTGATCCTGACAAGGAAATTGTGGAGCAGTACGAAAACAAAAACAGCAAGTTTGAGTTATTGTTGAAAGTAAAAACAGGTGTCATTAAAAGTGTTGTAGTTCCAAAGTTTGAAATACCAGTGAAAGCAATCTTTAACGAGAAAGATAAAAGAGAAGCGCTTCAATTATTCTTAAATAAAAAATGACTCTTAACCACGATAATATAAAGCAACAGCTTACGCAAAAATTCGGTGAGGTTTTATCGTTTGATGAATCTTATGGAATGCTCACAGTTGTAGCTCCGGCGGAACAAAACCTCAAGTTGTTGCAATTTTTTTATGAAAATCAGTCCTTGGGTTTTCGCTTCCTCACAGATCTTACGGCAAATCATTATCCCGAAAGAAAAGGAGAAGAGTTATGCGTGGTGTATCATCTGCATAATCTGATAGACAATGTGCGCCTGCGATTAAAAGTATATGTGCCTGTAGAAAAACCCGATGTATTTACCGCAACGAAACTTTTCCCCGGGGCAAATTGGATGGAACGTGAAACCTATGATTTCTTCGGTATAAACTTTGTTGGTCATCCCGATCTTCGCCGAATTCTGAATGCTGATGAAATGGATTATTTCCCGATGCGGAAGGAATATACCTTAGAAGATCCACAGCGCACTGATAAAGACGATGAAATGTTTGGCAGATAATGTAAAATGGAAAAGTAAAAATGAAAAAAGACACGAGTGTGGCTGAAGAAGCAGCAAAAAGAAGGAGTTGAAGTTTTAAAGATTATTGCAACGATTGATTAACGCGAAAGGCATACAGTGATACTTAAATTTGTCGTTCATGTTTTTCATTTACCTTTTAAATTTTGAATTTGGAACAACGGCAGCATATACAGCTTTCCGAAGAATCTTTGGCTAAGCAAAGCACTACACTTAATCTTGGCCCAACTCACCCTGCCACCCACGGTGTATTTCAAAACATTTTGGAAGTAGATGGCGAGCGTGTACTAAGAACAGAGCCTACAATTGGATATATACATAGGGCTTTTGAAAAAATTGCCGAACGCAGACCTTATTATCAGATTACACCGCTTACCGACCGATTGAATTATTGCTCTGCGCCAATTAACAATATAGGTTGGCACCTTACTGTTGAAAAACTTGTAGGAATAAAAACGCCAAAACGTGTTGATTATCTCCGTGTCATCATCATGGAGCTTTCGCGTATTGCGGATCACTTGGTTTGCAACTCTGTAATTGGCGTGGATACAGGAGCGTTAACTACGTTCACTTATGTATTCCAGTACCGCGAAAAGATTTATGAAATATTTGAAGAGATATGCGGTTCTCGTTTAACAACCAACATAGGACGTTTCGGTGGTTTTGAGCGAAACTTCACCCAAGCTGCATGGGATAAATTAGATAGTTTCATGGAAACTTTCCCGAAGGCATTTAAAGAATTTGAAGACCTGCTAAACCGCAATCGCATTTTTATGGAGCGTTGCATGGGCGCTGGTCCGCTAACGGCAGAAATGGCTTTGGCTTATAGTGTTACAGGTCCTAACCTACGGGCCGCCGGTGTTGATTACGATGTGCGTGTTGCTTCTCCATATAGTTCTTACGAAGATTTTGATTTTAAGATTCCGGTAGGGAGCACAGGCGATGTGTATGATCGTTTCATGGTGCGCAATACTGAAATCTGGGAGAGCATGGACATCATCGCACAAGCATTGAGCAAGTTGAAAGATTTAGATCCAAGTGTGTTTCATGCAGATGTTCCTGAGTTTTATCTTCCTGAAAAAAAGGATGTTTATACTAAGATGGAAGCGCTGATCTACCACTTTAAGATCATTATGGGTGAGACAGAAATTCTTCCTGGAGAAATCTATCATTCTGTGGAAGGCGGCAATGGAGAGGTAGGTTATTATTTGATAAGTGATGGTGGCAGAGCACCGTATAGATTGCATTTCCGCCGTCCGTGTTTTATCTACTATCAGGTGTATTCTGAAATTATAAAAGGCGGATTGTTGAGTGATGCGATTGTTACTTTGAGTAGTTTGAATGTGATTGCGGGGGAGTTGGATGCTTAATACGATTAGCCGATTAGCCAATATGCTGATTAGCTAATGAATATAATATTTAGAAACGCTTGAGATTGGCTGGTAAGCTAATTGTCGAATTGGCAAGTTGAAATGAAATTCTCTGAAGAAAAACTAAAACAGGCAAACGAGATCATTGCACGCTATCCTGAAGGAAAGCAAAAAAGCGCTTTGATCCCTTTACTGCATATAGCGCAGGAAGAAAACAACGGTTGGCTTGATGTGCCGACAATGGACTATGTTGCAAGTCTGCTTAATATTCTTCCTATTGAGGTTTATGAAGTAGCTACCTTTTACACAATGTTCAACCTGAAACCAGTGGGGAAATATGTGTTTGAAGTTTGCAGAACAGGTCCGTGTATGTTGAATGGCAGCGATGAAATTATTCAATACATCAAAGACAAACTGAGCATTCAGGAAGGAGAAACAACACCCGATGGTTTGTTTACGCTAAAACCTGCGGAATGTCTTGGCGCTTGTGGTTATGCTCCGATGATGCAGCTCGGAAAATTTTATAAAGAACATTTGACGAAAGAAAAAGTAGATCAGATAATTGACGAATGCAGAAAGAGTGCAGCAATGAATAATTAGAGTTGATGACTAAGATACTACCACACTTAACCTTTGCAAAGCCTCTACCTGAATACGAACTTTGGGTAGAGTTTGAAGATGGTGTGTCTGGGAAAGTCAGCTTGAAAAAATGGAAAGAAAAAGGGGGAGTTTTTTCTTTTTGGAATGATGAAAATCAATTCAGAAACATCCAGATTACGGACAATAAAAAGATTCAGTGGAGTAAAGAGATAGATATGGATCCAGATTCTTTTTACTTGCAACTGATTGGTAAAACTTTTGAAGAATATGCCGGTAGTAAGCAGTTTTTACGGCATTCTCATTAAGATGTATTTTGGCGACCATGCACCTCCGCATTTTCATGCTGAGTATGGAGAATACAAGGCTGTTTTTGGTATCAATGACTTAGGAATATGGAAGGTAGGCCTCCTCCCAAAGCGATGGCTCTTGTAGTGGAATGGGCTACTATACATCAACAAGACCTGCTTACGAACTGGAAAATTTTGATTGAGGAAGGCGAAGGAAAATTTTTAAAAATGGAGCCACTGAAATGATACGAATTATTTTTTCTGGGGCATTGCTCTTTGTTTATAGTGTAAGTTTTGCAAGGAAGCCAGATACTACGGACTTGGTAAAAATAGTTCGAGAACTGAATGATGCTCTAATTAACAAAGACAGTATTAAGTTGAAGAGATTGTTGCATGATAAAGTTCAGTATGGACATTCTAACGGGTGGATTGAGACAAGACAGGAAGTGATTGATAATTTGTTCAACGGAAAACTTGTGTACAATAAGCTTTCTTTGAATGATGTAACAATTATTGAAGAAAATGCTACGGCTTGTATACGCTCGAATACAGAAATTGATGTTGCGCTAAACGGAAATGTCTTGCAAATGAGTTTACATGTTTTGCAGGTTTGGATTAGAAATAATAACAGTTGGGTGTTGCTGAACAGACAAAGCACTAAGATTAATTAGAAATGTAAAATGCAAAAAGTAAACGGTTCAACTTTTTCATTTTTCATTTTTCATTTTGACTTTTAAAGAATGAAACTTTTATTAGAGAACGCACATATTGAGGGTATCCGCTACTACGATGCTTATCGTAAACACGGCGGTTATCGCTCTGTAGAGAAAGCGCTGAAAACGACACCCGATGAGGTGGTTGAGGAAGTAAAGAAAAGTGGTTTGCGTGGTCGCGGGGGTGCAGGCTTTCCTACGGGCATGAAGTGGAGCTTTCTGGCTAAGCCTGAAGGTGTGCCCCGTCATTTGGTTTGCAATGCAGATGAATCGGAGCCTGGTACGTTTAAAGATCGCTACCTGATGGAGTTCCTTCCGCATCTTTTGATAGAAGGAATGATAGTGAGTGCGTATGCTCTGGGCAGTAATGCCAGCTACATTTACATCCGTGGTGAATATGCCTGGATCGTTGATATACTGGAGCAAGCCATTGCAGAAGCGAAGAACAACGGCTGGCTTGGAAAGAACTTATTAGGTACAGGTTTCGATTGTGAAATCTATGTGCAACGCGGAGCAGGAGCATATATCTGTGGCGAAGAAACAGCACTCATAGAAAGTCTTGAAGGTAAGCGCGGCAACCCGCGTATCAAGCCTCCTTTCCCGGCGATACAGGGTGTGTGGATGCGTCCGACTGTCGTAAATAATGTGGAGACACTTACAGCAGTAGTTCCCATTATAAATATGGGTGGCGAGGAGTATGCAAAGATCGGTGTGGGTCGTTCTACAGGAACGAAATTGATCTCTGCCTGTGGCAATATCAACAAGCCTGGTGTGTATGAGATCACTATGAATGAAAGCGTGGAGGAGTTTATTTATTCTGATGAATTCTGTGGTGGTATTCCGAAAGGAAAAAAATTAAAAGCTTGTATTCCGGGTGGATCATCCGTTCCTATTGTTCCCGCAAATCTTTTGTTTAAAACTGCTAAAGGCGAAACTCGTTACATGAATTACGAAAGCCTTGCGGATGGTGGTTTTGCAACGGGTACGATGATGGGTTCGGGAGGGTTTATTGTGCTGGATGAAGATCAATGCGTGGTGCGTCATACTCTTACCCTTGCTCGTTTCTACAGCCATGAAAGCTGTGGTCAATGTAGTCCTTGCCGTGAGGGAACAGGTTGGATGTACAGAATTTTGAAAAACATAGAATACGGAAAAGGAAAGATGAGCGATATTGATTTGCTTTGGGATATTCAAAGCAAGATTGAGGGGAATACAATTTGTCCGTTGGGAGATGCGGCTGCGTGGCCAGTGGCAGCAGCTATTCGCCACTTCCGCGACGAGTTCGAGTGGCATGTAACAAACCCTGAAGAAGCGCAAACGAGAAACTTTGGATTGGCGCACTATGCAGACCCGTTGCCGGTGGTGGCGTAGGGTTTCACACCGAGGGTACAGAGAAAATGAGATACAGAGAAAATGAGATATCCGGTAAAGTAGTGGATACTTGTATAAAGATCCATAAGCTCTATGGCCCCGGACTTTTTGAATCTGTTTACGAGGAAATTTTTTGCTACGAGTGGTCGAAAACAGAAATACCTTTTGTGAAGCAACAGCCTATCCCTGTAATACATGAAACGATCAAAATGGAAGCGGGTTTTAGAGCGGATATAATTATAGACGGAAAAGTATTGTTAGAATTGAAGTCGGTGGAAAAGCTTGCTGAAGTTCATTTCAAGCAAGTATTGACTTACTTAAAACTGGCAGATTTAAAACTGGGTTTACTAATTAATTTTAATGAAGTGCTTTTAAAAAATGGAATTCATAGAGTAATAAATGGACACATAGAATAACTCTGTGTCTCTTAATCTCTGTGTGAAAATGAATAACTCTGTGTCTCTTAATCTCTGTGTACTCTGTGTGAAATGATTAGCGTTGATAAACGATGAATGAACAGGCTCCAAATTTTAAAATAACAATAGACAACATAACCATAGATGTGCCTGCGGGTACTACTATCCTTAATGCTGCGCGGCAGATAGGTGGCGATGTAACGCCGCCTGCCATGTGCTATTACTCAAAACTGGAAGGAAGCGGTGGAAAATGCCGCACTTGCCTGGTAGAGGTAAGCAAAGGTTCGGAGAAAGACCCGCGTCCCATGCCCAAGCTGGTAGCAAGCTGCCGCACTACGGTAATGGATGGCATGGAGGTGAAAAGCATTACCTCCGAAAGGGTTTTAGATGCGCGCAAAGGTGTGGTAGAGTTTCTGCTCATCAACCACCCGCTCGACTGCCCCGTGTGCGACCAGGCAGGCGAGTGCGATCTGCAAGACCTGAGCTACGAACATGGTACGGCAGCAAGCCGGCTCGACTTTCCGAAGCGTACTTTTCCGCCGGAAGATATTGGCGATCACATTCAGCTTCACATGAACAGGTGCATAATGTGCTACCGTTGTGTGTACACCGCCGAGCAGCTTACGAAAAAACGCGAGCATGGCATACTGGAGCGGGGATGGGACTCTCAGATAAGTACATTGCTGAGTAAATCTTTGGACAATGATTTTATTGGAAACGTAATAGATGTGTGCCCGGTGGGTGCGCTTACGGATAGAACTTTTCGGTTTAAGCAGCGGGTGTGGTTTACAAAGCCGGTAGATGCGCACCGCGACTGCCCGACGTGCAGCGGCAAGGTGCGGCTGTGGTTTAGAGGGGAGGAAGTGTTTCGGGTGACGGCGCGGAAGGATAAGTGGGGGCAGGTGGAAGAATTTATTTGCAACGAGTGCCGGTTTGATAAGAAGAAGGCGGGCGACTGGGTGATAGAGGGGCCGAGCATGGTGAAGCGACACAGCGTAATATCGCAAAACCACTACCGGGGTGCGGTGGAGGCGCAGCCGGAATTGATAAATGAGATAATAGGGAAGCGTCCGAAAATGTTGCTGGACATACATGATGTAAGTGATGTGAATAGACCGGAGATTAACTTGTCGGAGATTGAGCGGCCATCGAAGTCGGATGATTTTTTGCCGAATAAGAAGTTGGATGGGCAGAGGAGGATAAGCTAATAGTTGGAAGGGTTGGAAATAGTTGGAAGTTTCGTGGGCAGGATTTGGGCAGAATTTGGGGGATGAAAGGAGCGGTGGGAAAGGCTAAATAGTAGCTACTGCGATGAATGGTGCCAACGCCCGGGACGGTAAATAGTAGCAGCGGGGCTGGGACAAAAAAAAAGTGAAAATGTAAAATGTAAAAAAGAGAAGGGGTTGGAAAGGGTTGGAAGAGTTGGAAATAGTTGGAAAAGTTGGAAAGGTGTTGGGAGAAAAGAAAAGGGTGTTTTTTTAAGTAACGAAATATAAATTTGCGCCGCGATGGTTTTGATGCAAATTGATTGGTTTTTTATTATTGAGAAGATTGCGTTGATAACGGTGATATTGCTGGTATCTATGGGTGTGGCTGCGTACTCGACTTGGGGGGAGCGGAAGGTGGCGGCGGTGATGCAGGATAGGATTGGGCCGAGCCGGGCGGGGTTGTGGGGTTTGTTGCAGCCGTTGGCAGATGGGGGGAAGTTGTTTTTTAAGGAGGAGATTATACCGGCGAATGCGGCGAAGTGGTTGTTTGTGCTGGGGCCGGCAATGTTTATGGTGACGGCGTTGATGACGAGTGCGGTGATACCGTGGGGGCCGAGTTTTACGGTGGGTGATAGGGTGGTGAGCCTTCAGGTGGCGGATGTGAATATTGGGATTTTGTTTGTGTTTGCGGTGGTGAGTGTGGGTGTGTATGGGATAATGCTGGGGGGGTGGGCGAGTAATAATAAGTATAGTTTGTTGAGTAGTGTGCGTGCGGCGTCTCAGGCTATTAGCTATGAGTTGGCGTTGGGGATTTCGTTGATTGCGTTGTTGATGATGGTGAATACGTTGAGCTTGCGGGAGATTGTGGAGGGGCAGCATGGGTTTTGGGGTGATGGGTGGTTTACGTGGAATGTGTTTAAGCAGCCGTTGGGGTTTTTTATTTTTCTGGTTTGCAGTTTTGCGGAGTTGAATAGGGCGCCGTTTGATTTGCCGGAGGCGGAGAGTGAGTTGAATATGGGGTATCATTTGGAGTATAGCTCTATGAAGTTGGGTTTGTATTTGTTTGCGGAGTATATCAATATGTTTATTACTTCGGCGGTGATGGCTGTGTTGTTTTTTGGGGGTTATAATTATCCGTTTATGGATTTGGTGAAGGATGCGGTGCCTGAGTGGGTGTATGTGCTGACGTGTGTGGGTGCGTTTTTTACTAAGATTATAGGGTTTATTTTGTTTTTCATGTTTATAAGGTGGACGTTGCCGAGGTTTAGGTACGATCAGTTGATGCGGCTGGGTTGGAAGAGCCTCATACCGCTGGCATTGGTAAATATGCTGGTAACTGGCGCGGTGATATTGTGGGTGATGGAATGAAAGGGAAAATGTAAAATGGAAAAGGTAAAAGAGGAAGTGAGGTGTTTTTGATTTTTACATTTTGAATTTGTAACGTATGCAACAACTAACAAACAGATCTGTTCCCATAAATCGTGATCCGATGACATTCGGAGAGAAGATTTATGTGCCGGCTATACTAAAGGGCTTGAGCATAACGCTGAGTCATATTTTTAAGAAGAAAGCAACAGTAAGCTATCCTGAAGAGACACGTCCTTTTAGTCCGGTGTTTCGCGGATTGCATGTATTGAACAGGGATGAAGAAGGACGTGAGCGCTGTACCGCCTGTGGATTGTGCGCGTTGGCTTGTCCGGCTGAGGCGATAACTATGGAAGGCGCTGAAAGGAAAACGGGTGAAGAGCATCTTTACCGCGAAGAGAAATATGCTGCGAAGTATGAGATCAATATGTTGCGGTGTATTTTCTGTGGTTTTTGCGAAGAGGCTTGTCCGAAAGATGCGATATACCTGAGTGAAACCGTAATGCCCTCAAATTATACGAGAAGAAGCATGATATATAAGAAGGAAGATTTGCTGATTTCTCATCCTAAAAAACAAGAGAATACCCAATAATGGATTTGTTTGAGATATTGTTTTGGTTGCTTACGATCACTGCTATTAGTTGTGCGCTCGGGGTTATTCTTAGCCGCAATCCGGTGAACAGTGTTTTGTGCCTTATCGTTACGTTCTTTTCTATTTCGGGACATTATATATTGATGAATGCGCAGTTTCTGGCTATTGTAAACATCATTGTTTATGCAGGTGCTATCATGGTTTTGTTTCTGTTTGTAATCATGCTGATGAACTTGAATGCAGACGTAGAACCACAGAAGAGTAAGCTTGTACAATTTGCAGGAATCATTTCGGGAGGGATTTTATTTTTAGTTGTTTTGGCTGCATTGCGAGATACACGAATGACTCGGGAAGTGGAAAAAACAGCTACTGATATTGGACTGATAAAGAATCTTGGAAGAACTTTGTTTACAAAGTATGTACTACCATTTGAATTAAGCAGTGTACTTTTTCTAAGTGCTATGGTGGGTGCTATGGTGATTGGGAAGAAAGAAAAATCGCCAGGTATGGCAGAACGAAATCCAAATCAGAACTGATGAAAATTCAAAATTTTTGGCAAAGCCAAAGAAAAAGTTCAAAGTTCAAAATTCAAAATTTTGATTGATGCCTATTCACTATTATATATTTCTAAGTCTGGCGCTTTTTTGCATTGGCATTATGGGTACGCTCATGCGCCGAAATGCCATCATCATTTTTATGTGTATTGAAATGATGCTGAATGCGGTTAATCTGCTACTGGTAGCGTTCTCTAAAATGTACAACGATGCATCATCACAGATATTTGTGTTCTTCATTATGGTGGTGGCAGCGGCAGAAGTAGCTGTGGGGCTGGCAATCATTGTAATGATGTATCGCAAAGTCCATTCGGTGGATATTAATATTTTGAACCGACTTAAACATTAAGGCTAAGTTCATAAGAATTCAACCTTATTTATGATTGAAAATAATTACATCCTTATATCGCTTATACCTGCTTTGCCATTACTTGGTTTTCTCATCAATGGTTTAGGATGGCGTACAATTCCTAAAAATATCGGTGGTATAATCGGCAGTAGTACCATACTTATTGCATTTGCACTTTCTCTCCTTGTCTTTTTGGATGTGAAAGAAGGCGCTACATTCAATGTAGAACTATTCAGTTTCATTCAGTCAGGTAATTTATCCATCCCCCTTGCTTTTCGTGTTGATTCACTTTCATCTTTATTCCTTTTAATCATAACAGGCATTGGCTTCCTCATTCATGTTTACTCTACTTCTTACATGCACGAAGATGAGGGCATGGTGAAATACTTCGCTTATCTGAATCTCTTTGTGTTCTCCATGTTGTTGCTTGTTCTTGGAGCGAATTATCTCGTAATGTTCATCGGGTGGGAAGGCGTTGGACTTTGTTCTTATTTATTGATCGGATTCTGGTTTAAAAACCGTGATTATACTAATGCTGCAAAGAAAGCCTTCGTAATGAACCGTATTGGTGATCTTGGCTTTCTTATCGGGATGCTTCTTATACTCTATCATTTCGGAACACTATCTTATGCAGACTTTTTTGGTCAGGTAAATGCAGGTACTGCCCCCGTTACGAGTTCTGTTTACAACTGGATTGCCATTTGCCTTTTCATTGGAGCGATGGGAAAATCTGCACAAATTCCACTATACACTTGGTTGCCCGATGCCATGGCTGGCCCTACGCCTGTATCAGCTTTGATCCACGCTGCAACCATGGTCACAGCAGGTACTTACATGATTGCACGCAGCAGTGTATTGTACAATCTTGCTCCAGACGCACTAAACCTTGTTGCCTGGATTGGTTGTGCTACAGCCTTGCTGGCAGCAACCATTGCGCTAAAACAATACGACATTAAGAAAGTGCTTGCCTACTCTACCGTCAGCCAGCTTGGTTTTATGTTCATGGCTTTGGGAATGGGTGCTTATACTACTGCTGTCTTTCATGTAATGACACATGCGTTTTTCAAAGCGTTATTGTTCCTCGGTTCAGGAAGTGTGATTCATGCTATGGGTGGTGAACAAGATATTCGCAAAATGGGCGGACTTGGAAAGCACATGAAGATTACGCAGGTCACTTTCCTTATCGGTTGCCTTGCCATTGCCGGTATTCCTATGTTATCTGGCTTTTTCTCGAAAGATGAAATACTCGCTGCTACCTTTTCTCACAACAAAGCCATCTATATTTTAGGTTTAATCGGCGCTATGATGACGGCGTTTTACATGTTCCGTTTATACACTCTCACGTTTACCGGAAAATTCCGTGGCACTCACGAACAAGAACATCATCTGCATGAAAGTCCACCTGCTATCACCATTCCTTTGATTGTCCTTGCAATACTTTCAATAGTTGGGGGCTATGTAGGGCTGCCTCCCGTAATAAGCGAAAGTCATACGCTCGGTAATTATTTAAGTTCAGCCGTAACTAATGGAGCTTTGCACCATCTTGATCATAGCACAGAGTGGATGTTGCTTGGAATTTCTACAGTAATTGCAATTGTGTTTTCAATAGCAGGCTATGCTGCCCATCGCAAACCTGCGTTTGCACCCAATACCGGTCTTGCAAAAGTAATAGAGAACAAATGGTATGTAGATGAGCTTTACGATGCCATTATTGTTCGTCCGATGGCATTACTATCCGGTTTCCTTGATCGCTTTGCTGAACGTAACGGCATTGATGGTTTTGTAAACGGTATAGGAAAGTCAGTATGGTGGGGTGGAGATCGTATTCGTTTGTTTCAAAACGGACAAGTGGGTTTCTACATCTTTATGCTGGTAATCGGAATGACCGTTTTGTTTGCCATTAGCTTCTTTTGGATCGGATAAAAATCCCTACGCGTTAAAAAGCATTCAGACGTTGCCTTCCCTGATAGTTGATCGGTATGGTAATAAATATTCCCCTGCCTGCCTTCACCGACCCTTGTATTCTTACATCCACTTCTTTATTGAATAATAGCTGAAGCGCATTGGGAAAAACATTCTTAAGATCTGGCGCTATAGTTACCGGCATCAGAAAAGTATCTCGTCCCGGCACGTTGAAGCTGTTTGTGATAAAAGCGCTGCCAATGTGGGCATTATTGATGTATAGCTCAAGGCTTGCATCTTTCAGCGTAAGACCAAAAGTATTAGGGTTATAAAACTGTACATCCATGCCTACCTCTGGTTTAATATCGAGCTTGGTAAGGCGAAAGTTTTGCACGCTATGATACTGAAGGTTGTTCACCTCTCTGGTAGTGGCGCAGGAAAAAACAATAACGGAAAAAACAAAAGCAAGCAGGTATCTCATTCTAAAAAACGTTTGCTGAAGTGGCACTAACATCGCGCCAAAATAAAAAGACGCAATCACTGCGCCTTTTTTTGATGTTGGTGAAGAGATTATCCTCACGCTTTTCTTGCTATTGCTTTTACTGCGGCAGCCACAATGTTTTCTGTGGTAAGACCATACTTTTGAAGCAGTTGTTTGGGTGTACCGCTTTCGCCAAATGTATCCATTACGCCCACATACTCGTGGGGCACGGGGCAATGCCGCGATGCCACACCCGCTATACTATCTCCCAGTCCGCCATTTATCTGATGCTCTTCCGCAGTTACTACACAACCCGTTCTTTTCAGAGAAGCAATTACTGCACCTTCATCCAAAGGTTTTATAGTGTGCATGTTTATAAGATCTACGGTTATGCCCTTTTCTGCCAGCGCCTTTGCAGCCTCTACCGCCATCCACACCATGTGGCCGCAGGCTATTATAGACACATCATTTCCTTCGGCAAGCACCTGGGCTTTTCCTATTTCAAAGTTTTGATCTTCTGCCGTAAAGTTTGCCCACTTCGGGCGGCCAAAACGCAGATATACCGGCCCCGCATACTCGGCTATTGCTATGGTTGCAGCCTTCGTTTGGTTAAAATCGCAGGGCACTATTACCGTCATTCCCGGCAGCATTTTCATCATACCAATATCTTCCAGCACCTGGTGTGTAGCGCCATCTTCACCCAAAGTAAGCCCCGCGTGCGATGCACAAATTTTCACATTTTTGCCGCTATAGGCTACCGATTGGCGAATCTGATCGTAAACGCGAGAGGTAGAAAAGTTGGCAAATGTGGTGGTGTACGGAATTTTTCCGCCTATGGTAAGGCCTGCCGCCACGCCTATCATATTTGCCTCGGCAATGCCGCATTGAAAGAAACGCTCTGGAAATTCTTTCATAAAAGCATTCAATTTTAAAGAGCCTGCAAGGTCGGCGGTGAGGGCCACCACATTGGCATTGCGGCGGCCGGCTTCTAAAATTCCCTCACCAAAGCCGGCGCGGGTTTCTTTCTCATTTAAAATCTGAATGTCTTGTAACATGGGGTGGAAATGATGGGGGCAAAAGTAAGGAGGAATTTATGTTTGCCGGGGTAAAGTTTGAAAAAAACAGGCAAGGGCAAACGAACGAAAATATCAAAAAATTGCATTTACCCCTTCCGGTCATCAAGAGATGCGTTCCTGCCACTCACAGACGCGTTCCGGTCATTCGGAGATGGCTTCCGGTAGTTCAGAGACGGGTTCCGGCCATAGAGAGATGCGTTCCCGCGATTCGGAGACGTGTACCCGCGATTCAGAGGTGCATTCCCGCCACTCGGAGATGCCTTCCCGTCAGTCAGAGATGGGTTCCGGCCGTTCGGAGATGGGTTCCCGCGAGTAGGAGTTGCGTACCCCACACCTTGGGGGACGGTTTCCGACAGGACGGAAGGACTATTTGGCAGGCGATGGGGGAGTGCTGAATAGTAGCTACTGCGATGAATGGTGCCAACGCCCGGGAC
>ENA-UOUJ01000200-UOUJ01000200.1-activated-sludge-metagenome-genome-assembly--contig:-NODE-200-length-49594-cov-178.866408_pt1 | contig 49594 bp, 42 predicted proteins | sample MGYA00249839_ERZ747224 | MGnify/ENA primary metagenome ERZ747224 (study PRJEB28782, sample SAMN03220277) | activated sludge metagenome | biome: wastewater; feature: sewage sludge; material...
CGCCATCGGGCGCATCATTGAAACCATCCAGCCCCAGGAATGCCGCAACTACTTCGCCAACTCCGGCTATGTGTCTAACTAAACGAGAAGTTCTCTAAACGCCGGTGATTTTAGCCCCTTATGGTAGACAATAAATGAAGAAAAAGTTCTGGCCTACCGTTTTAAAGGTAAACGCTACGACTGCGGAGATAAATTGAGGTACCTGCAAGCTACAGTTGAATATGCACTGAAACACTCTGAGCTGAAAGATAGATTCAGAGTTTTTTGCGAAATAGTAAATGGTAGATCTCCAGAAATAGGAGGTAATTTTGTCTCTTAATTCTTGTTTGTGATTTGGCAAAAATATCGCACAATATCAAACGGGTATGGCTTTAGGGTGTTTCTGTAAGCTGGTTGTTCAGGTAAATCACGGCGGGTTTACCTGCCGCCTCGCCCATCTGTTTAATATAGTTCGTTATTGTGCTTTGTGCTCTCGTCGCACATAACCAGCTTGGAGGCTTCCCTTTAATGAATTGCTTTAATCCGCTGCTTAAATGGCTTGAATTCCTGAAACTTCCGGGTACCAGTTTCTTCAAGTTGTTTTTTTGCCATACACAGTTTTTAACGCTTGCAACAGATCGCATCTTGCGGTTGCGGGCTAAACAATAACCAACAACGATCGGCGGTCCCTGCCTTGTCTTTACGAGATATTGTCATAGCGCTCATTATTCTGGTCGCGGGATTGTACGCGTTACGTCGCGCGTGGGTCGGAGTGTTGCTCTGGACCTGGCTGAGTACCATGAATCCGCACCGTTACGCATGGGGAATACTTTCCAGTTTGCCAATTGCAGCATTCGCTGCAGGGGTAACATTGCTGGGGTTAGTGTCCACCAAAGATCGACGTTCGCCATTTCTTGGAACCCCGGTTGTTATTTTCACGCTTTTTATTACATGGATGACTTTGTCCTGGCTAATGGGGCATGATGTATCCGAAGATTATTGGCAGTGGAACAAATGCATAAAAATATTTCTGATGATCTTTGTTACCCTGGCGCTGATTCAAACCAAGGAACACATCATGGCATTTGCCTGGGTTCTGATTGGTTCGTTAGCGTTGCTGGGGGTAAAGGGTGGGTTTTTTACACTTTCAACCTTGGGAAATTATCGTGTATGGGGTCCTCCAGGGTCATTTATTGAAGACAATAATGAGTTCGCTCTGGCACTCATCATGACAATTCCCCTGATATATTTTTTACAGCTCCAGGTGACAAAGAAAGTCTGGCGTAATGCTCTTGGCATAATAATACTGCTGTGTGCTGTTTCTGCTTTTGGGTCATATTCCAGAGGAGCGTTACTGGCCATTATTGCTATGGGAGGGGTATTCTGGTGGCGCAGCCCTAAGAAGGGGGAGGTGGTCGTATTTATTCTCATTATCGCTGTGGTAATGATCCCTATGCTTCCGGAACAATGGTGGGCGCGAATGAATACTATTTCAGAATATCAGGCGGATGGTTCGGCGATGGGGCGGATCAATGCATGGGGTGTGGCGTGGGAGGTGGCCTTACATCATTTATTCGGCGGCGGTATGAGTTATCAGTATCAGGACTATTTTCTGCTTTACGGGAAGTATGAAGTGATCGTGCGCGCAGCACACAGTATATATTTCCAGATTCTGGGTAACCATGGATTCATCGGATTGTTTCTCTTTCTTCTATTGTGGATAACTACATACCGTGAAGCCGGATGGCTGATGAGAAATGCTCAGGGCGATTCACATACGCGATGGGCAGCCCAACTGGGAGCTATGGCACAGGTCAGCCTTGTCGGATATGCTGTTGGTGGTGCTTTTTTGAGTTTGGGATACTTTGATTTACCCTATAATATCATGGCGCTGATAATGATGGCAAAAAAGTGGGTTATATCTCAGACTGAGTGTAACCAAGGTTGAGAATCTGGTTAGAAGTTTTAATTTCTCTTATTTTTAGAGTCTGCAGAATTATCACGGGTCTTGCGAATTTGCCTTATTGCCCAGCAATCAAAATAATAATGATATAAAGAGTGTCTTGGTATGAGTTCTTCATCCTTGGCCTCCAGGTAAAGGGTATTGATATGACAGGGTAGCGCTTGCAAACCTTGTCGCTTTATACGCGGCCTGATTAACTGATTCTGGAAGTGCCTTAAGCTGTATCGCTTTAGTCTGCGGATATAAAACATCGGGTCATAAAGTGAGGTCAGCAAAATAGATTCGTACCTGAATGTTGCTGAAGGTGTTACCCGGGCAAGATTGTGGTTCCACCGGGTTGTCGGGTCAAGATCCCATAATGCCAAAGCACCTACCAAGCTATCATCCCCGATCAGTCCGTGAGGAAGTCGTACGTATTTTGCACGTATTCTGGTAATAAAATCTTGTGAAAGCGCATACAGGTTACCTGCTAAACCACCTTCTGAAGTAATGGCTGACCTGAAAATTCCCAGTGACAGATTTCGGGGGCTCGGAATGCCTGAGACGGCATTGATATGCGGATCGGCCAGCAAGCACTCTTCCAGGTATTGAAGTGCACCGCTCTCAATCTGGCAGTCTCCATCCGTAAAAAAGTAGCTTTTAGCTTCAACAGCTATTTCATGTACAAAATAGTTCCACGCATTTGCTTTATCACCAATTTTGAGATCAATGACTCTAACCCATGGTGCTTGCTGAGCGTACTCGATTGCGAGCGCAACAGTATCGTCAGTGCAACCATTTGCAATAACATAACATATAGTATCAGGCAATAAAGGAGAAAGGCGTAGCGCCTCAAGACAGGTGGTTATCCGACGGGATTCATTATGTGCAAAAACTGCTACGACGCGCCTTGGAAAATCATTCATCTGGTTTTGCTGTATCAATCTGTTTTCTCTGTAATTTTTTGGCTAATGTCCATGCTGTTACGGAGAGGTCAGGCCCATTCTTTAGCGAATCAAACCAGCTTCTCCTTGCCTGTTGATTAAATCAGCCTTTACACAGGCGTCCCAGACTATCAGAATTTTCTATCCTTCTCTTGGTGCCTCTTTTAGCGAGTGGCTGGGTGCAGTTTGTACATTACCAGCCTTATTCAAAATGTCACCAAGTATATACTTCAACAATCCCTGACTCGCATTTTCTACCAGATCCAGTACTCTTTCGAATCCGTGGCTGCCGCCGTAGTATGGATCAGGTATTTCCTGACGAATATCCCATTGGTTACTGTATTGCAGGAACATTCCCAGCCGGTTGGTATATTGTGACGGGCAGTTTTGCTGCAATTCCTTCAGGTTATGACGATCCATGGCCAGAATATATTGGAAGCGTGAAAAATCTTCCGGTACGACTCTTCTGGCACGTAAACTCTGCATGTTGTAGCCTCGTCTGAGTGCAGCCTGCTGTGAGCGTCGATCCGGTGGTTCGCCGATGTGATAGGCGTGAGTTCCGGCAGAATCTATATGAAAGAGGTGTTCCAGTCTGGCTGATTTGACATGATGGTTGAAAACCGCATCTGCAGTGGGTGATCGGCAGATGTTTCCCATACAGACGAATAGCACACCAACTTTTTCTGCTTCTGAATGTTTCATTTATCCTGCTGTTATAATTGAACCGAAAACCCTGTAATTATACTGTTGATCGTCAAAATTCAGAATTTCCGTCTCTGTTTCCTTTCTCTGCCTGAGCCCCGGGATTTATTCATGACGAGCAATCGCTGGCAGGCTGTTTTGAAAACAGCTGCTTTCCTCAAACCTTATAAACTATCGTTAAGTTTTAGTCTGGCAGCGTTATTCCTGACTGCCGGAATTACCTTATCGCTAGGGCAAGGGATACGGTTGATGGTGGATCGTGGATTCGCTACACAGTCGCCTGATCTGCTGACCCGGTATGTGTTGGTTTTTCTGTTGTTGGTGGTACTGCTTGCGATAGGTACGTTTACACGTTACTACTGGGTGACCTGGCTGGGGGAGCGGGTGATCGCAGATATACGGCGCAAAGTTTTCGCACATCTGATCGAGTTGCATCCTGGATTTTTCGAAGCCAACCGTAGCCTTGAAATCCAGTCTCGCTTGACTGCGGATATGACTTTGCTGCAATCCGTAGTGGGTTCTTCCATTTCGGTAGCGTTACGTAACCTGATTATGTTGGCCGGTGGCATCGTCTGGTTGTTTATTACCAATGTCAAGCTGACGGTGATCGTTATGTTGAGCATTCCATTGATCATAGTCCCCATTCTGCTGTTTGGTCGGCGTGTGCGTGTGCTGTCGCGACAAAGCCAGGATCGGGTAGCGGCCGTTGGCGCTTATGTTGGAGAAATGCTTGGGCAGATCAAGACAGTGCAGGCCTATAACCATCAGGCAATGGATAAAATGCATTTCGATCAGTATGTTGAGGATGCGTTTCATATCGCCCGCCAGCGGACATTACAACGTGCCTGGTTGATCGCGGTGGTAATTGTTCTGGTATTCGGTGCGATCGGTATGATGCTCTGGGTCGGTGGCATGGATGTGATCGAAGGTAAAATCAGTGGGGGAGAACTGGCGGCATTCGTTTTTTACAGCATCATCATTGGCTCGGCGGTAGGGTCGATATCAGAGGTGCTGGGGGAATTGCAGCGTGCTGCGGGGGCTGCGGAGCGAACCATGGAGCTGTTGGAGGAGCCCAGCCAGATCAGTTCGCCTGCCGATCCTCGTCAATTGCCGGCAGTGACAGGCAATATCGTGTTCCAGCGAGTATGTTTTGCTTATCCATCACGGCCTGAAATACAAGTGATCAATGATTTTTCATTGGCGGTGCGCCCGAGTGAAACGTTGGCGCTGGTTGGTCTCTCGGGCGCAGGCAAATCAACTTTATTTGATTTGCTGCTGCGTTTCTATGATGTGCGGTCGGGCTGCATCAGTCTGGAAGGTGTGAATATCCGCGATCTGGATTTGTCTGATCTCAGGCGCAGTTTTGCATTGGTATCTCAGAATCCTGTGCTGTTTCATGGCAGTATCGAGCAGAATCTGCGTTATGCGTGCCCGGATGCTTCGGATGCGGAAATCGAAATGGCAGCTAAAGCTGCTTTTATACATGATTTCATTGTTTCTCTACCACAAGGTTACCAGACCAGCCTGGGTGATACCGGACTGGGGTTATCGGGTGGCCAGAAACAGCGGCTGGCAATTGCCCGGGCTATTCTGGCAGATGCTCCGGTTTTATTACTGGATGAAGCTACCAGTGCACTGGACAGTCAGAGTGAGCACTGGGTGCAACAGGCAATTACCAGATTGAGTACAGGCAGGACAACCATTGTCATTGCCCATCGCCTGAGTACCATCCTGACTTCTGATCGCATTGCTCTTATTCATCATGGCCGTCTGGAAGCACTGGGTACACACGTGGAATTGATGGAATCCAGTGAACTGTATGCGCGTCTGGCGATAGCGCAGTTTCAAATCCCCGGCTGACTTGTTTTACTGAGAATCAGACAGGTTTTGCACTGAAGCAGAGTGACATGTCGGGCACTGTGGATCTTTACTCAGCTTGAGTGAACGCCAGTGCATGGTTAGTCCATCCAGGAGAAGTAGACGACCATGGAGTGTTTCACCGATTCCCAGCAATACTTTGATGGTCTCAGCTGCCTGGATACAGCCGATGATACCTGTCAGTGGAGAAAATACACCCATGATTGCGCATGCGGGGTCATCACTGTCACCTGAATCAGGGAACAGACAGTGGTAACAGGGGCTATCAGGATGGCGCAGGTCGAATACGGTTATCTGCCCGGTAAACCGGACAGCCGCTGCTGATATCAAAGGTTTGCGATGGGCAAGGCAGGCCTGGTTGATCAGATGGCGTGTTGAAAAGTTGTCGCTGGCATCGATGACAGCATCAACGCTTTTGATTTCTCTGTTGAGCAGGCGGGCAGTAGCCTGTTCCGGCAAGGAGATAATTTCTATTTCCGGATTGATGCGTTGCAGTGTATTTCTGGCAGAATCTGTCTTGAACTTACCAATCGAGGCGGTTTCATGCAGAATCTGGCGTTGCAAGTTTGTCAAATCGACCTGATCATGGTCGCAAATAGTTAATTTTCCAACTCCGCTGGCAGCTAGATAGAGCGCAGCAGGAGAGCCTAAACCACCTGCCCCCAGAATGAAAACACTGGAATGTGTTAACTTTTCCTGGCCGGGAATATCGATTTCCGGTAATAAAAGGTGGCGACTGTAACGTAAAAGCTGCTGATCATCCACAGTACTCCCGCCACCTCATTCAGGAAAAAATCAGCTTTGAGTTGATTTGGCTGTTTTATGCTTGGATTTCTGAGCCATGGATTTCAAATGATTGACTGCTTTGGCCAGCAGCAGGTCATCACTAGATCCGAATTCCATGGGTTCATGCTTTTTCTGCTTCTTATCTGCCTTGTTTTTTGATCTTTTGGAAGATTGTGCACCTTTTTTGTCGGATACTGCTGCCTTATCGGTTTTTTCTTCCTGACCATTGCTAAGATGGCGGTTGAGATCGGCTTCTCTCAACAGACGTGAGTCATTGTCAGTTTCTTCATCCAGTATATCCGGAGTGATGCCTTTTGCTTGTATCGACTGACCATTGGGCGTGAAGTAACGTGCTGTCGTCAGTTTGATAGCTGTGTTATTGCTGAGCGGCAGGATAGTTTGTACCGATCCTTTGCCAAAGGTTTGCGAACCCATGACAATAGATCGTTTATGGTCTTGCAGAGCACCCGCTACGATTTCCGAGGCAGAAGCCGAACCACCGTTGACCAGTGTCACCATGGGTATGGTTTTGATACTTTGAGGGAGATTGGCCAGGAAATCACGTCCTGATCCACGAAGATAATATTCAGGATTGGCGCGAAGTTGCATCTTGGCATCGTTCGTACGTCCTTCAGTGTATACCACCAGCGCATTGCTCGGCAGAAAAGCAGCTGAGACTGCGACAGCACTGTTCAGCAATCCACCCGGGTCATTTCGTAAATCCAGTATCAGACCTTTCATAGGGACTTTGCTTCCGCTGTAAAGCTTGGTAATGGCTTCCGCAAGATTCTCACCAGTACGTTCCTGGAACTGGGTGATGCGGACATAGGCATAACCCGGCTCAATAAGCTTGGACTTGACACTGTCAATTTTGATAATGGCACGAACGAGTGTGAAGGTAAGGGGCTCTGCTTCACCTTCACGAATGACAGTCAGTGTAATCGGGGTATCCGGTTTTCCTCGCATCCGCTTGATAGCATCGTTGAGGGTCATACCTTTTACGGCTGTATCATCAATTTTTATGATCAGGTCACCGGTTTTGACGCCTGCACGGAAAGCAGGTGTATCTTCTATCGGAGAAATAACCTTGACCAGGCCATCTTCCATTGTTACTTGTATACCCAGTCCGCCAAACTCTCCCTGTGTACCGATCTGCAGTTCTTTGTATTCCTCACTGTCTAGAAAAGCCGAATGCGGATCCAGCCCGACCAGCATCCCGTTGATCGCTTCGGTAATCAGTTTTTTATCTTCTACAGGTTCGACATAGTCGCTTTTGATGCGCCCGAAAACCTGGGAAAATGTACGCAGCTCCTCAATCGGGAGCGTTTGCAGTTCCTCCTTGATTTCTTTGTCGGCGATGGCGGAGAAATTCAGGCTGACCATGATTCCAGCAATGACGCCGGCAAAAACTAAACTGATTTTCTTCATAAAATTATGCATGGTGTGTGTTTGCTCCGCACTTTGTGTTTTCGGAAGTTCTGTAATGCCAATTAAAATTTAAGCCATTGTTTGATAGAAGTATCGGCTCAATCCCGATTACTCCAGCTTTACCCAGCTTAATGGGTCAAACGGCTTTCCTTGATATCTGAGTTCAAAATATAAACCTGTCTCAGCGTTTCCACCGCTGTTACCAACGGTTGCTATCGTATCACCACTTTTAACCTTGCTGCCTACCCGTTTGTGGATTGCTGCATTATTACCGTACAGGCTCATGTAGTGGTTGCCATGATCCAGAATCATCAAATTTCCAAATCCTCTCAGCCGGTCAGCAAATATCACTTCTCCACCTGCAATTGCTTTGACTTCGTTACCTCCGGCAGAACGAATGAACAACCCTTGCCATTTGATGCTTCCGCTTTCGCGTGGACTGCCAAAACGGTTGGCAAGTTCCCCTTTGACGGGCAATCTCAACTTTCCTTTCAGCGCCGCAAAGGAACCCCTGTGTTCAGTGCTGTCAGGTAATTTGTCGTTGCGTAATACCGATTTTCCATCTGCTTTGGCCGGAGCGCTTTTTTTCCGGGCAAGCTGTCTGTTGAGTTTTTCAATCAGATTGGAAAGGCGCTGCTCATCTTGTTTAAGTTCATCAATTTTTTTCTGCTGGCGGGTAACTTCTTGAGAGAGTGTTGCCAGAATTTCTGATTTCCGGTTTTTTTCCAGTTCGAGCTGTCGTTTGTGATGGATTTGCTCATTGTGGATCCGCTTAAGCGATTCGTTCTGAATATGGCTTTCGTGAGCCAGTGTGTCCAAAGCAGTCAGTTGATTGCGTAAATTATCGATATTTTTTGAGCGCGCCTGTGCAATGTAACTGTAATAATAAAAATTACGTGTGGCTTTATCAGGGTTTTGCTGCTTGAGTAATAATGGCAAATAATTCCCATATTTTGCCAGATGCTGATGATAGATCAGCTTTCCAAGCTGTTTTTGCCTGTTATTGATATCGTCTTGAAGCAGTGCCGAGCTGTTTTGCAGTTGATTCAGCTTTTCTTGTGCATTTTTCTGCTGTTGTGCGAGTTTGGCAAGTTTTGCGTGCAGATCATTTATGGATCGCTCAGATTCACGCAGTGCATCAGCCGCCTTGGCTTTCGAAGATTTTTTATCAACCAGATCTTTCTGCAGAGCATCAATACGAGTACGTAATTCCTGTAACTGTTTTTGACTATCCCGGTTGGCCTGGGGAATTGCATACAGCACGGAAGGTAAAAACACATTGACTGAAAGCAACAGAAAGGTAGCTCTAAGCAATCTATTTGCTTTTCGGGAAAGGCAATGTTGAGTTGATTTTGAACTTGTAATTAAATCGGCAAACATCAAGCTCCGGATTTACCCTGATTGGCGACCGCCGAAATGGCTTCCCCAATTTGGCCAGCATCTCCCAGATAGTAACTGTTGAGTGGTTTCAAGTCGTCATCCAGTTCATAAACTAGTGGAATCCCTGTGGGTATATTGCAATTCAGGATATCCTGGTCCGAGATATTATCGAGGTGTTTGATCAGAGCGCGCAGCGAATTTCCATGTGCAGCAATGATTACCTTTTTTTCTGCCTTGATTTGCGGAGCGATTGACTGATTCCAGTAGGGCAGAAATCTTGCAACCGTATCCTTGAGACTTTCAGCAAGCGGAATATCGCCGGATGACATGTTTCTGTAGCGAAGATCAAAGCCGGGATAGCGTTCGTCGTTGATTGTGATGGAAGGTGGGCGGATATCGTAACTGCGTCTCCAGACGAGTACTTGTTCATCGCCATATTGTTTGGCGGTTTCTGCTTTGTTCAAACCCTGAAGTGCCCCGTAATGCCGTTCATTGAGTCGCCAGTTGAGCTCGATCGGGGTCCACATCTGATCCATTTCGTCCAGTGCGATCCAGAGTGTACGAATTGCCCGTTTGAGTAGAGATGTATAAGCAATGTCGAAGGAGAAACCGTTTTCGCGAAGCAATCTGCCTGCCTCTTCGGCTTCTTTTAGTCCCTTGGGCGTTAAATCGACGTCAGTCCAGCCGGTAAAGCGATTTTCCTGATTCCAGATACTTTCTCCGTGTCGCAGGAGAACGAGTTTTTTCATGTCAACCTTGGTTAAACGGGGGCAAATTTATGCAAAACACCATGTGCAGTATTTTATTATATTTTGCTTCAGGACGCAGCAAATCAGAGTAATTCTGGTTGTGAATATGTCAGATCGGGTGATACGGGCATTGACGCAACCCGGTTTCGCGGGTAGCATCCCCCAGTTTTATGGGTCTGAAGCTGGATAAACAGGAGGGATGATGGGGCGTGCAGGGTTTGTGGCCGGGAACTGGAAAATGCATGGCAGCTTGGTTCGGAATCAGGAGTTGCTTGATGCGGTTGTTTCAGGTACTCGCTCGTTACAGAATGTATCCTGTGTGGTGTGTGTGCCTTACCCCTATATAGCACAGACACAGTCAGTGCTTGAGGGCTCTCATGTGCTATGGGGGGGGCAGAATGTCAGTCAGTACCACCACGGAGCTTATACCGGGGAAGTATCGGCAGATATGCTGGCCGATTTAGGGTGCCAGTACGTGATTGTGGGTCATTCAGAACGACGAACACTGTTCGGCGAAGGGAATCAGGTCGTCGCTGAAAAATTTCGTGCTGCACAAGAGCGTTCGATAACACCAATACTTTGTGTAGGTGAGACCCTGGCTCAGCGTGAATCGGATGAGACTGAACAGGTAATCGCTATGCAACTCGATGCCGTGATTGATCTGGCGGGTATCGAAGCGCTCGGACAATCAGTCATAGCTTATGAGCCGGTGTGGGCAATCGGTACTGGCAAGACTGCTACTCCCCAACAGGCGCAGGATGTCCATAAATTTATAAGAAGTCGGATAGCTGTTCATAGCGGCGGGATTGCTGAGAATATCCAGATACTTTATGGTGGAAGTGTAAAAGCAGATAATGCACGTGAATTGTTCACAATGCCTGATATAGATGGTGGGCTGATCGGAGGGGCTTCGCTGATTGCCGTGGAGTTTATTTCGATTTGTCTGGCAGCACAGAATTAATTGGGGATAATGTATTGTGGAAACACTTATTTGGTCGGTACATATTATCGCTGCGGTCATAATCATCATCCTGATCCTGTTACAACAGGGAAAAGGTGCTGATATGGGAGCAGCCTTCGGTAGTGGTGCATCTGGAAGTCTATTTGGTGCCAGTGGGTCGGCTAATTTTTTGAGCAGAATGACTGCGTTGGCTACTACGGTTTTTTTTATTACCAGTCTAACGCTAACATATTTTTCCGGCACCAGTCATTCTGGTGAAGAGAGTGTTATGCAAAAACTGGATATGAAATCAGGTGAAGTAGCTGCTCCTGCTGCAGGGGGTGATAAACTCGGAACTTCAGAGAAGGAAGGAGAAGGTGATGCTTCCAGAGTTGGAGAAATTCCCGAATAGTTTTTACTCGTTGAAAGCGAGCGGTTGAGGTTTTTGGCCGACGTGGTGGAATTGGTAGACACGCCGTCTTGAGGGGGCGGTGGCGAAAGCTGTGCGAGTTCGATTCTCGCCGTCGGCACCAGGCAAGCATATTTGAATGTCAGATCATTGTGTGATCTGAGTTTGGTGATTTTAGTAAGGATATTGAAGATGCTGAACACCATGCTCGGGAATTATTTCCCGATTCTATTATTTATTTTGGTCGGGCTGGCAATCGGCGTGTTATCAATGTTGGCAGGATGGTTGCTGGCGCCAAACAAACCGGATGCCGAAAAATTGTCACCCTATGAATGTGGTTTTGGTGCGTTTGAAGATGCGCGTATGAAGTTCGATGTGCGCTATTACCTGATCGCAATTTTGTTCATATTATTCGATTTGGAAATTGCATTCTTATTTCCCTGGGCTGTTGTCTTGAAAGAAATCGGGTGGTTTGGTTTTGTTGCGATGCTGGTATTTCTTGGATTACTCGTAGTAGGTTTCATTTACGAATGGGTCAAAGGTGCTTTGGAGTGGGATTGAATAATGGGTATTGAGGGTGTATTAGACAAAGGATTTGTTACGACCAGCCTTGATTCCTTGATCAATTGGGGGCGTACGGGCTCGATGTGGCCTATGACTTTCGGATTGGCGTGTTGCGCGGTCGAGATGATGCAAACGGGTGCATCCCGTTATGATCTGGATCGGTTCGGTATTGTTTTTCGCCCCAGTCCCCGTCAGTCAGATGTCATGATTGTTGCCGGAACGCTGTGTAATAAGATGGCACCTGCATTACGTAAAGTTTATGATCAGATGGCTGAACCTCGCTGGGTAATTTCCATGGGATCCTGTGCAAATGGCGGTGGGTATTATCATTATTCTTATTCAGTTGTACGTGGGTGTGATCGGATAGTGCCTGTCGATATATATGTGCCAGGCTGCCCACCAACTGCTGAAGCGCTGCTTTACGGAATCATTCAGTTACAGAATAAAATTAAGCGTACCAATACAATCGCGCGCTAGCTAGGGGGTGAAATGACAAACAGTCGCCTTGAAAAACTTGCGGCAGATTTACAGAGAATATTGGGTGATCGGCAAATTGATATCAGTTGTGCGCTTGGGGAGCTGACGCTTCTGGTGCATTCCCGGGATCTGCCGGATATCGCTGAGGTATTGAGAGATCATCAGGATCTGGGGTTTGATACGCTGATTGATCTATGTGGTGTGGATTTCAGTGAATATTCGACAGATACACATGCGGGATATAAACGGGAGGACAGACGGTTCGCTGTCGTGTACCACCTGCTTTCAGTCAAGCATAATCACAGGCTGCGCGTGCGTGTCTTTGCGGAAGACAATGAATTTCCCATGGTTGATTCGGTGATGCCTGTATGGCCTTCAGCCAACTGGTTTGAGCGAGAGGCGTTTGATCTGTTTGGAATCATTTTCAATAATCATCCTGACCTCAGAAGAATTCTGACGGATTATGGATTTATTGGAAATCCCTTCCGCAAGGACTTTCCTTTGTCAGGACATGCGGAAATGCGTTATGACCCTGATCAGAAACGGGTTGTCTACCAGCCTGTTACAATCGAGCCTCGCGAAATTACACCGTATGTCATTCGTGAAGAACAATATGGTAGAGAGGAAATATGAAGCACTCTATGACTGATTACCGGGGCATGTGGGATTTTCAAATGAGAGGGTGCCTAGGAAATGGCTGAAATTCGTAATTACACTATGAATTTTGGGCCGCAGCATCCTGCAGCTCATGGTGTTCTGCGTTTGGTGATGGAACTGGATGGCGAAGTTATCCGGCGTGCTGATCCTCATATCGGATTACTGCATCGGGCCACGGAGAAACTGGCAGAAAACAAGACTTACGTACAGTCTGTACCTTACATGGATCGTCTGGATTATGTATCCATGATGGTCAACGAACATGCGTACGTGATGGCGATCGAAAAGCTGTTGCAGATCGAGGTGCCCATCAGAGCGCAATATATTCGTGTAATGTTTGACGAGATAACACGTATCCTCAATCATCTGCTGTGGCTAGGCGCTCATGCGCTGGATGTCGGGGCGATGACGGTTTTTCTATATGCTTTCCGCGAACGGGAAGATTTGATGGATTGTTACGAAGCGGTGTCGGGTGCCCGGTTGCATGCTGCCTATTACCGACCAGGCGGGGTTTATCGTGACCTGCCTGACAATATGCCGCAGTACCAGCCATCAGCAATACACGATGAGAAGGCGACGCGTGCACGTAATGAAAACCGGCAAGGCTCACTGCTTGATTTCATTGAGGATTTCACTCGCCGATTCCCAGGCTACATTGATGATTATGAGGCATTGCTGACAGATAATCGGATTTGGAAGCAGCGTTTGGTCGATATTGGTGTGGTTTCGCCTGATCGTGCCAAAGCACTGGGTTTTACCGGCCCAATGTTGCGCGGATCCGGAGTGGAATGGGATTTGCGCAAGAAACAACCATACGAAGTTTATGATCAGGTGGATTTCGATATTCCCGTCGGCGCCAATGGTGATTGTTATGATCGCTACCTGGTGCGTATCGAGGAAATGCGTCAGTCAAACCATATAATAAAACAGTGCGTCGAATGGCTGAGAAAAAATCCTGGTCCTGTGATTACTGACAATCATAAGGTTGCTCCACCATCCAGATTGGCCATGAAGCAGAATATGGAAGAAATGATTCATCACTTCAAGTTGTTCACGGAAGGTATGCATGTTCCGCGGGGTGAAGCTTATGCGGCTGTGGAGCATCCTAAAGGCGAGTTTGGTATTTATATTGTTTCAGATGGTGCCAATAAGCCTTATCGCTTGAAAATTCGTGCTCCTGGATTTGCACATTTAGCAGCACTGGATGAAATGACCAAGGGACACATGATTGCTGATCTTGTAGCAATCATTGGTACCCAGGATATTGTATTCGGTGAGATAGACAGATGAGTTCGTCGATGTTAAGCACTGAAGCTCTGAGAAAAATTGATCGGGAAGTCGCTAAATATCCTGCTGACCGGAAACAATCGGCCGTGATGTCTGCACTGGCGATCGCACAGGATGAAAAAGGTTGGCTGGCAACTGAAACGATGGATTTCATTGCAGATTATCTTGAGATGCCTGCAATTGCTGTCTATGAAGTTGCGACTTTCTACAATATGTATAACCTGAAGCCGGTCGGAAAGTACAAGCTTACGGTTTGTACCAATCTGCCTTGTGCATTGTCAGGTGGAAACCAGACGGCAGATTATCTTAAACAGAAACTGGGTATTGGTTTCAATGAAACCACGACAGACGGGTTATTCACTCTCAAAGAAGGTGAATGTATGGGTTCCTGCGGGGATGCGCCGGTGCTTCTGGTCAATAACAAGCGTATGTGCAGTTTCATGACTGAAGACCAGATAGATAAACTGCTTGAGGAATTAAACAGATGACCCAGCCTACTCAAGTCATCATGGCAGGTGTGGATACTGCGGATTCGGATAATTGGCGGCTAAAGAATTATCTTAAGCGTGACGGTTATGCCGCGTTGAAAAAAATTCTTTCACAGAAAATTTCTCCCGAGGCAGTAATTGATGAAGTCAAGAAATCTGCACTGCGCGGCCGCGGTGGCGCGGGCTTCCCGACGGGACTGAAATGGAGTTTCATGCCGAAACAGTATACGGGTGAGAAGTATCTCGTCTGTAATTCTGATGAGGGTGAGCCGGGTACATTCAAGGACCGTGATATCATGCGTTACAATCCCCATATCCTGATCGAGGGTATGTTGATTGCCGCCTATGCGATGGGTATCCGTACCGGCTACAACTATGTACACGGGGAAATATGGGATGTTTACGAGCGAATGGAGGAGGCCGTCGAGGAGGCGAATGTCGCAGGTTTCCTGGGGGATAACATCCTGGGTTCCGGCTTTAGTTTCCGACTTTATAACCATCATGGATACGGTGCCTATATTTGTGGAGAAGAGACCGCCCTCCTGGAATCCATAGAAGGAAAAAAGGGTCAGCCACGCTTTAAGCCGCCATTTCCTGCCAATTTTGGTTTGTACGGTAAACCTACGACAATCAACAATACAGAAACATTTGCTTCTGTTCCCTGGATCATCCGTAACGGAGGGGAGCGTTATCTGCAGCTCGGTAAACCAAACAACGGTGGTACTAAAATATTTTCAGTTTCCGGACATGTCAATAAGCCGGGTAACTATGAGGTACCCATGGGAACACCCTTTGCAAAGCTGTTGGAACTTGCTGGCGGGATGCGTGGTGGCAGAAAGCTGAAGGGATGTATTCCGGGTGGATCGTCAATGCCGGTTCTGCCTGGTGACATCATGATGGAAACTGACATGGACTATGATTCAATAGCAAAAGCAGGCTCCATGCTGGGCTCGGGCGCGGTGATCATCATGGATGACACGACCTGTATGGTGCGTGCGCTGGAGCGGCTTTCTTATTTTTACTATGAGGAATCCTGCGGCCAGTGTACTCCGTGCCGGGAAGGAACAGGCTGGCTTTACCGGATCATCAACCGGATCGAGCACGGAAAGGGGCGGGTTGAAGATCTGGATTTGCTTGATAATCTAGCGGATAACATCCAGGGTAGAACGATCTGTGCGCTGGGTGATGCTGCCGCAATGCCGGTAAGAGCAATGCTGCAGCATTTCCGGGATGAATTTGTTTTCCATATCGAACATAAAAAGTGCATGGTCTAGGTAGGCTGCGGTTTTTTATGTCATGTTTATCTGATTCCCACTGATTCCGGGATTTATTGCTGATGATTAATATTGAAATTGATGGCAAACAGGTAACGGTTGCGCAGGGTAGTACCGTAATGGATGCTGCCAGGCAGATCGGGATCTATATTCCGCATTTTTGTTATCACAAAAAGCTGTCAATAGCGGCTAATTGCCGGATGTGCCTGGTAGAGGTCGAAAAGGCACCCAAACCGTTACCTGCGTGTGCGACACCGGTAGCCGAAGGAATGAAAGTATCGACACATTCTCAGCAGGCGGTGACTGCACAAAAAGGGGTGATGGAATTTCTGCTGATCAATCATCCACTGGATTGTCCGATTTGTGACCAGGGAGGGGAGTGCCAGCTACAGGATCTCGCTGTCGGCTATGGTTCAAGCGGTTCCCGTTATCAGGAACCCAAACGGGCTGTGACCAACAAGAATCTTGGTCCGCTCATAGCAACGGATATGACCCGCTGTATCCACTGCACGAGGTGTGTTCGTTTTGGCCAGGAGATCGCCGGAATCATGGAGCTTGGAATGGCTGGCCGGGGAGAACATTCCGAGATTCTGACGTTCGTCGGCAGAGCGGTTGATTCTGAACTTTCTGGTAATGTAATCGATTTATGTCCGGTCGGTGCTCTGGTCAGTAAACCTTTCCGCTATTCAGCAAGAACCTGGGAGTTATCACGCAGAAAATCGATCAGCCCGCATTGCGGGCTGGGTAGTAATATGGTCGTGCAAGTGAAAAAAAATCGGGTCATGCGCGTATTACCGCGTGAGAATGAAGCCGTCAATGAATGCTGGTTGTCAGATAAAGACCGGTTCTCTTATGAAGGACTGAATTCGGAAGACCGTTTGACGGTACCAATGATCAGAAAATCCGGACAGTGGCAGGCATGTGGCTGGCAGGAGGCTTTGGCCTATGCTGCTGAGGGCATCAGCAATGTCGTTAAAAATCAGGGGCCGCAGAGTATAGGTGCATTGGGATCTGCTCATAGCACGTTGGAGGAGCTCTACTTACTGCAAAAACTGATGCGTGGACTGGGCAGTCACAATATCGATCACCGGGTACGTCAATCTGATTTTCGTACCGATGCCGTATTGCGTGGAGCACCATGGCTGGGAATGCAAATTGCCGAGGTTTCACAGTTAAAAGCTGTGCTGGTCGTTGGCAGTACACTGCGTAAAGACCATCCGCTGCTTGCCCAGCGGATGCGTCAGGCAGTAAAAGAGGGGGGGCAGTTAAGTCTGATCAATCCATCAGGTGACGATCAGTTGACCAAGATTGCCTATCGCGCGATTGTTGCTCCTTCAGCTATGCTTGACATGGTATTACAGGTACTGAAAGCAGCAGCAGAAATCAAGAATATTCCCGTGCCCGGGCATATTAAATCTGTAGCAAATGCAGTTGAAGTTTCTGAAGTTGCACGGGGAATTGCGAATAGTCTCATCAACCACGCTCCAGCTGCTGTTTTTCTGGGTAATCTTGCTCAGCATCACCCTCATTTTGCTGATCTACACTGTGCGGCACTGGCTGTTTCGAAAATAACCGAAGCACAGTTTGGTTTGCTGGGTGAAGCTGCAAATAGTGTGGGAGCCTATTCTGCGGGTGCGTTACCATGGAGCACCGGGACTCATTCTGTAAATAAAACTGTATCAGAGAAGGTTGGTTTGAATGCGGGACAAATGCTAGGGTTAGGTTCACCTGATGGTGAACCAGCCTGTAGTGCTTACGTACTGTTGAACCTGGAGCCGGAACTGGATTGTTATGATACGGGGCGGGCGTTTCAGGTAATGAATAAAGCTGAATTTGTAGTTTCATTGAGCAGTTACAAAGGTAACATTCCTGATTATGCCGATGTTATTTTGCCTGTTGCTTCTTTTACTGAAACATCCGGCACTTTTGTTAATACTGAAGGAAGGATACAAAGTTTCAGTGGTGTAGTACCTCCTCTCGGTGAAGCACGTCCCGCCTGGAAAATTTTGCGGGTATTGGGAAATCTGTTGCAATTGGAAGGATTCGATTACGATTCATCAGAACAGGTTCGTGCAGAAATAGTGTCTGCAGAAGAAGAATTTGTACGTGGCTTGAATAACGCTTTGGAAGCGTTTTCAATTTCAGAAAATCATCAAAAAAATAGTGGCATTGAAAGGATTGGTGAGGTACCAATTTATCAGGCTGATCCAATCGTAAGGCGTGCGAGCTCATTACAGAAAACACATGATGCCGTATCACCTGTTGCATTTGCTTCACCTGACCTACTTGATAAATCTGGAATACAAGCTGGTGAGACAGTCAAGATAAAACAGCAGGGTGAGACAATTCAGCTGGAAATTTTCGCTGATACCAACCTGCCTGATAACTGTGTCCGACTGGCATGTGCTCATTTGCAGACATCCGGATTAGGCGGGATGTTCGATGAAATCAAGCTGGAAAAATCATAAAAATCTGGATCGGGATTTAATCAATGGATAGCTTGCAACCATTATTTGAGCAATTGTTTGGCAGTGAATGGGGGGGACCTCTCTTTCTGCTGATAAAGAATCTGCTGCTGATCCTGGCGATTGTCATTCCATTACTTCTGGCAGTTGCTTATCTTACTTTTGCAGAAAGAAAAATTATCGCCTATATGCAAGTCAGGGTGGGGCCAAACAGAGTGACCTTCTTTGATATACCTTGGTTGCGTGGCTGGGGGCAACCCATAGCTGATGCTGTCAAGGCAATCATGAAAGAGATCATTATTCCGACAGGCGCCAATAAATTCCTGTTTCTGCTTGCACCGGTTCTTGCCATAGGGCCCGCATTGGCTGCTTGGGCCGTTGTTCCCTTTTCGCCGGAGCTGGTGCTGGCGGATATCAATGCAGGCCTGCTTTATATTCTGGCCATGACATCACTGGGAGTTTACGGTGTCATTATTGCCGGCTGGGCATCAAATTCAAAATATGCTTTCCTGGGAGCCATGCGCTCTGCTGCACAAGTCGTTTCATATGAGCTGGCGATGGGATTTGCGCTGGTCTGTGTATTGATGATGTCTTCAAGTCTCAATCTGGGAGATATTGTGGCAGGGCAGCAGGGTGGCAGTTTTCTGAACTGGTACCTGATCCCGTTATTCCCGATGTTTTTGGTCTATTTCATATCGGGTGTGGCTGAAACGAACAGAGCGCCTTTTGACGTGGCGGAGGGGGAATCGGAGATCGTTGCAGGTTTCCATGTAGACTATTCAGGAATGGCCTTTACGGTATTTTTCCTTGCCGAGTATGCCAACATGATTCTGGTTGCGACTCTGGCCAGCATCATGTTCCTGGGTGGCTGGCTGCCCCCTGTGGATATCGCCCCTTTTAATCTGATTCCCGGCATGGTCTGGCTGCTTCTGAAAATAGCCTTCATGCTGTTCTTTTTCCTCTGGTTCCGTGCTACCTTCCCGCGTTATCGTTATGACCAGATTATGCGACTGGGCTGGAAGGTATTTATCCCGCTCACACTTGTCTGGATTGTGGTGCTGGGTATGGTGATGCAATTACCAGAGGTTGTTCGGCAAAGTTTCCCGTTGAATCTCTGGTTTAACTGAGAGTAATAGCGAAATGGAACGTATCAAGCAGTTTTTTAAATCCTTTCTGCTGGTTGAAATGCTGAAAGGGATGAAAGTGACTGGACGTTATTTGTTTGCGCCCAAAATCACTGTGCATTATCCGGAAGAGAAGACGCCCCAATCACCCCGTTTCCGGGGGTTGCATGCATTACGCCGTTACCCTAACGGGGAAGAGCGCTGTATTGCATGCAAGCTGTGTGAGGCTGTATGTCCGGCCATGGCGATTACTATCGAATCAGAACAGCGTGACGATAGTACGCGCCGGACCACTCGTTACGATATCGACATGATTAAATGTATTTTTTGCGGTTTCTGTGAGGAAGCTTGTCCGGTTGATGCGATTGTTGAGACTCGTGTTCTGGAATACCATGGTGAAGTTCGCGGGGATCTGACCTATACGAAAGAGATGCTGCTGGCAGTGGGTGACCGCTATGAAGAACAGATAGCCAGAGACAGGGCAGCAGACGCTCCTTATCGCTAACAAACAGATATAAATTTATGAATTTACAGGATTTCGTTTTTTATAGCCTGGCAAGTGTAGTAGTCATTGCTGCACTGGGAGTGATTACACTGCGCAATCCTGTTCACTCGGCGCTATTACTGGTACTCGCTTTTGTGACATCTTCCGGATTATGGTTGCTGCTTGAAGCAGAGTTCCTGGCCATCGTTCTGATTCTGGTATATGTCGGTGCAGTCATGGTGTTGTTCCTGTTCGTGGTAATGATGCTGGATATCAACCTGGATCGTATGCGGGAAGGATTCTGGAAGTGGTTCCCGTTTGGCGCCATACTGGCTCTGATTATGACGGGTGAGATAGGTATGGTACTGATGAGTAAACAATTCGGACCTGAAAATATACAAATTCCAGTTTCCAAATCAGTGGACTACAGTAATACGAAAGAGTTGGGACAATTGCTTTATACCGACTACGTATACGCTTTTGAACTGTCAGCCGTCATTCTTCTGGTAGCGATGGTTGCTGCCATTGCTATAACGTTGCGTTACCGAACCGATAAAAAATCTTCGAATGTTTCAAAACAAGTAGCTGCTAGTCGTGAAAAGCGGTTAAAAGTTATATCCATACCAGCAGAAAGAAAAGAATAATTTTTGCTCAGGACTCCATCTGTTTCCTATTTTCTTCATCTAAAAGGTAATCATCTTGGTCTCACTATCACATTATCTTGTGCTGGGTGCTCTCCTGTTTGCCATTGGGGTCGTCGGTATTTTTCTCAATCGGAAAAATGTCATTATCCTGCTGATGTCGATTGAATTGATGCTATTGGCCGTCAATATGAATTTTGTCGCTTTTTCACATTTTCTACAGGATACGGCGGGGCAGATCTTCGTGTTTTTTATTCTGACTGTCGCTGCAGCTGAAGCAGCCATCGGGCTGGCAATTTTAGTTGCGCTATTCAGAAATCTGCGCACCATTAATGTGGATGATCTGGATGAATTGAAAGGCTGAGTATCCCTGTGTCTTCGAGATCAAAAGCAATTTGTTAAACCAATTCTGGTAATTGATGGCTTAAATGGAAAATCTTTATTTACTGGTTCCAATGGCCCCTTTGGTGGGAGCCATTATTGCTGGCCTTTTCGGGCGACGGGTTGGTTTGATATGGAGTCACCGCGCAACAATCATTTTAGTAGCGCTGTCACTCGTTTCCTCCATCATCATTTTTGTCGATGTATTACAGGGGAATACTTATAACGGTAGTGTCTACACCTGGTTGACATCTGGTGAAACGATATTTGAAATCGGCTTTCTGATAGATACATTGTCTGCCACGATGATGGTTGTGGTAACCAGTGTGTCACTCATGGTGCATATATACACGATCGGGTATATGCACGGAGATCCCGGGTATCAGCGCTTTTTCAGCTACATTTCGCTGTTCACATTTTCGATGCTGATGCTGGTGATGTCCAATAACTTCCTGCAGTTGTTTTTCGGCTGGGAAGCCGTTGGATTGGTTTCTTATCTCTTGATCGGATTCTGGTACACACGTCCAACGGCAATCTATGCAAATCTGAAAGCTTTTCTTGTCAATAGAGTTGGAGATTTCGGTTTTTTGCTTGGTATTGGCCTGGTATTGATGTATTTCGGTACGTTGGATTACGAACTTGTGTTTGCTCATGCAGAGCATATGGCATCCCGTTCAGTCGAAATATGGCCTGGTCAATCCTGGATGCTGATGACTGTCATCTGCCTGCTGTTATTTGTTGGGGCGATGGGTAAATCTGCCCAGTTTCCCTTGCATGTCTGGCTGCCGGATTCAATGGAAGGGCCCACCCCGATATCTGCTTTGATTCATGCTGCCACTATGGTGACAGCCGGTATATTTATGGTGGCCCGTATGTCGCCACTGTTTGAGCATTCTGAAGCTGCACTGTCGACTGTTCTGGTAATAGGGGGCATTACGACGCTGTTTATGGCACTGGTTGCAGTAGTTCAGAATGATATCAAACGGGTTGTCGCTTTTTCTACTCTGTCGCAGCTTGGATATATGACGGTTGCACTGGGTGCATCGGCCTACTCAGCAGCTATTTTTCATTTGATGACGCATGCCTTTTTTAAGGCCTTACTCTTCCTTGGAGCCGGTTCGGTCATCATTGCGATGCACCATGAGCAGGATATGCGCAAGATGGGAGGGCTTAGAAGGTATATGCCAATTACTTTTGCAACCATGTTCATCGCTGCTTTGGCCAGTGCGGGAGTCCCTGGATTTTCGGGCTTCTTTTCCAAGGATGCGATTATTGAAGCGGTGCATTTCTCCCAGCTTCCCGGGTCAGGCTTTGCCTATTTCTGTGTGTTGACAACGGTTTTTGTTACCGCACTGTATACCTTCAGGCTGATGTTCATGACTTTCTATGGTGAGCCACGAATGGATAAGCATACGCGGGAGCATTTACATGAATCACCCTGGGTAGTGACCATCCCATTGGTTGTGCTGGCCGTTCCAACCGTCGCATCAGGCTGGTTGATTGGTACGCTGCTTTTTGGAGATTATTTTGCCGGGGTTATTGAAATACAGGAACAGCATGATGTGGTGGCGCTCATGAAAGAACACTACACGGGCATAGTGGGAATGATGATTCATTCATTGATGACACTGCCTTTCTGGCTGGCAATGGCCGGTATTTTTACTGCCTGGTTCCTGTATCAGTACAAGGTTGAGCTGCCGGGGAAAATTCGGAAAATTGCCGGCCCTGTTTATACTCTTCTGGATCGCAAATACTACATCGATGAATTTTATTCATGGTTATTTGCAGGTGGCTTGCGCTCTCTGAGTAACGTGCTCTGGAAATACGGGGATATCAAAGTTATTGACGGTTTGATGGTGAATGGTTCTGCAAAGGCTGTTGCATGGTTTTCTACGGTAGTCCGTCGATTCCAGTCAGGATATATCTACCATTACGCATTCAGCATGATTGTGGGTGTTTTTGTGTTGATGAGTCTGTGGCTGTTTCATTTCTAGGATTCAGGGAAGAAGTAGTTTTTACTATTGCTGACTCTCTGGGATAAATAACACGCATTGATATGCAATTTGAGACGAAAAGATCATGTTGTTTGGATTTCCGCTGTTAAGTCTGATTATCTGGCTGCCAATTATTTTTGGTCTGATCGTATTGGTGATGGGTGACCGGAACGTACGGGCTGTACGCTGGTTTTCCCTTGTTGGAGCTGTAGCCGGGTTTCTGGTGGCTCTTCCTCTATACAGTGGATTTGATCCATCAACCAGTGCCATGCAGTTTACGGAACATCTCGTCTGGTTTGAGCGGCTCAACGTCTTCTACTCTTTGGGAGTAGACGGAATATCGATGCCATTGATCATTCTGAATTGCTTCATAACCCCAATTGTCGTGATTGCCGGGTGGGAAGTGATTCGGGAGCGTGTTTCTCAGTATATGGGAGCATTTCTGATCATGTCCGGTGTCGTCAATGGTGTATTTTCCTCTCTGGATGCCGTGTTGTTTTATTCCTTCTGGGAAACTTCACTCATACCGATGTTCATTATCATTGGTGTATGGGGAGGACCTAACCGGATTTATGCCGCCATAAAGTTTTTTCTTTATACCTTGCTTGGCTCACTGTTGATGCTCGTTGCCCTGATTTATCTGTATCAGACCTCAGGAGGCAGCTTCTCGATTCTGGACTACCATCATCTGCCTTTGCCGATGACAGCACAGATTCTGATATTCATCGCGTTCATGCTCGCATTTGCAGTCAAGGTACCGATGTGGCCGGTACATACCTGGTTACCTGATGCACACGTTGAAGCGCCTACCGGCGGATCTGTCGTACTGGCCGCTATCCTGCTGAAACTGGGTGGATATGGATTCCTCAGGTTTTCTTTGCCTGTCGCTCCGGATGCAAGTCATGAGCTGTCGGGAATCCTGATTGTTTTATCCCTGATTGCGGTTGTGTATATCGGTATCGTTGCGTTGATGCAACAGGATATGAAAAAACTGATTGCTTATTCATCGGTTTCTCACATGGGGTTCGTGACGTTGGGCTTCTTCCTGTTCAACGCATACGGAATTGAGGGAGCCATGGTACAGATGATTTCTCACGGATTCATCTCAGGTGCAATGTTTCTGTGTGTAGGTGTCCTGTATGACCGCCTGCACTCTCGCCAGATTGCCGATTATGGTGGTGTGGTAAACAGAATGCCGGTGTTTGCAGCATTGTTCATGTTGTTTGCAATGGCCAATGCCGGGCTGCCGGGCACCAGCGGTTTCGTCGGAGAATTCATGGTCATCATGGGATCCATCGAAGTCAATTTCTGGTATGGCTTCTTCGCGGCACTCACTTTGATACTCGGTGCATCCTATACCTTGTGGATGTACAAAAAGGTCATATTTGGTGAAGTCACCAACAGTAACGTAGAAGGAATGCAGGATATTTCCTCACGTGAGTTTCTGATCCTGGCTATTTTGGCGGTAATGGTGCTGGGGCTTGGTATCTATCCGTTACCGCTGACTGAGGTCATGCATGTCACGGTTGATAATCTGCTTGAACATGTCGCACGTACCAAGCTTTGAGGCACTTAAACAATATTTTTTGGATGATGAAGGTTTTTTTTCCTGACCGGAAATTAAGGATTTTTCATGGATTTTCTGTTACCTGACTTTACACCAGCCTACCCTGAAATTTTCCTGCTGCTCATGGTTTGTGTGGTGATGCTTGCCGATTTATTTGCCGGTGAGAGAAATCGCTATCTGGCATTTTATTTATCTTTGCTGACACTTGCAGGATGTGCACTGGTTACCTGTGGTATCTATTCCACAGAAGTTCGATACACATTTACTGGCATGTTCGTCGGCGATGCGATGTCAGATATTCTGAAGCTGTTGATTTATGTGACGGTTGCAGCGGTACTGATCTATTCCCGATCCTACATTAGTACCAGAGGATTGTTAAAAGGCGAATTTTTCAGTCTTGCACTGTTTGCAACGCTGGGCATGATGGTCATGGTTTCGGCAAATCACCTGATAACACTCTATCTGGGGCTTGAGCTTCTGTCTCTTTCACTGTATGCCATGGTGGCATTACAGCGTGAATCAGCCATTGCAACCGAGGCTGCCATTAAATTCTTTGTTCTGGGTGCATTGGCCTCCGGTTTTCTGCTGTATGGCATGTCCATGTTATATGGTGCGACCGGTACGTTACATTTGCCGGAGTTGGCAAAAGTCATTCATTCCGGTCAGGCAGATCATGAAATTTTTATCATCGGGCTGGTTTTTGTCGTTGCAGGTATCGGCTTCAAACTGAGCGCGGTACCGTTTCACATGTGGGCACCGGATATCTATGAAGGTGCGCCTACAGCAGTTACTTTATTCATCGGATCAGCACCCAAATTTGCAGCATTTGGTTTTGTCATGAGATTGCTGGTGGGAGGTCTGGGTGATCTCGTGACTGACTGGCAGGGAATGTTGGTATTACTGGCAGTTGCTTCCATGGCCGTGGGGAATATCGCGGCGATCGCACAGCAGAATATCAAACGGATGCTGGCATATTCCACTATTTCACATATGGGTTTCGTTCTGCTCGGTTTCATTGCGGCAGGAGAAAATGGCTACAGCTCATCCATGTTTTATGTAATCGCTTACGTGCTGATGACATTAGGTGCTTTTGGTATTATCATGCTGGTTTCGCGAGAGGGATTTGAAGCGGATAAGATCAGTGATCTCAAAGGACTTAACCAGCGCAATCCATGGCTCGCTTTTATGATGCTGCTGGTAATGTTTTCGATGGCCGGTATTCCGCCCATGATCGGATTTTATGCAAAACTCTCCGTGCTACAGGCTGTCCTGGAAGCGGGATACATCTGGCTGGTGGTGGTTGCAGTCATGCTTTCCCTGATAGGTGCGTTTTACTACCTGCGCATCATTAAATTTATGTATTTCGATGCGCCGGAACAAACCCAGCCGATTATGTTCAAGCCGGATGTCAAAGTACTCGTTAGCATAAATGGCCTAGCCATAATACTGCTGGGCATGTTCCCTCAAATGCTTATGGGACTGAGTTTGTCCGCCATTCAGCATTCCATGTGATTCGATTCCAGGTTTTAACTGGCAGGTGAAAATGGCTTTTATGGTTGATCGTAGCTGATACGGTAAACCACACCTGCCATATCGTCCGAGACCAGCAACGCTCCATCCGGCATTACCAGAACATCGACAGGCCTGCCCCAGGCTTCGTTTTCCTGCAGCCAGCCTTCAGCAAAAATTTCTTTTCTGGCGACCTCATTTACCTCGAGTTGTACCCACTCAAGGCGATAGCCAATTTTCGTGCTGCGGTTCCATGAGCCATGTTCTGCGATGAAGATTCCGTTATGGTATTCAGCGGGGAACATAGTGCCGGTGTAAAACCGCATTCCCATGGGAGCAACGTGCGGGTCGAGCTCAACGGCAGGAGGAATGAATTTATTACAATCACGCTTTGCCCCGAGTTTGGGGTCAGAAACTTCCTTGCCATGACAATACGGAAAACCGAAATCCAAGCCCTGGTTGGATGCGTGATTCAGCTCATCGGGTGGTAAATTGTCTCCCATCCACTCCCGGCTGATATCGGTAAACCATAACGCTTTAGTGACAGGATGCCAGTCGAATCCTTCCGTATTGCGAACACCTTTTGCAAATACTTCATAATTTGATCCATCCGGCCGGATACGTGATATCAGGGCATAATGTTCCAGATCTGTTTCGCAGACATTGCAGGATGAACCGACCGGGACATACAGCCAGCCATCCGGGCCAAACGCGATGAAGCGCCAGCCGTGGTAGGTTTCCTTGGGATAATCAGCCGTTATAATGCGCGGCGGTAAAGGCTGGTCGAGGGTGTTCTCGATATTATCGAAACGCAGGATCCTGTTGACGGAGGAGACATATAATGCGCCGTCATGAAATGCGACTCCGTTTGGCATTTTAAGCTTGCTGGCAATGATTCGGATTTGGCGTTTTCCTGCATTTTCCGTGATGGCATAAACGTTACCGGCTGATTTCGAACCGACGAATACCGTTCCTTTGTCACCCAGTGTCATCGTGCGTGCATCCGGCACATTCGCCCAGACACTGATGGAAAAACCTGGCGGTAACTTGATTTTGTCGAGTGGCAGTTCTGGTGCCTGGGCGTTGATTTGAGAAGTAACAGCACACAGTGACACCAGAAAAATAAAAGATAAAAATTTCATACAAATCTAACAAAGTGAAAAATTGCGGAATAAGGGTTTCGAAGTTGAAACAGCTTGAAATCAGGAAACCTGACCGCACAATGTTAGCGTATTTTTAAAGGAGGAAAGCATGCAAACTGCGGAAAACATCGAACATTTGAACTTTCAGGCTGAAGCCAACCAGCTTTTGAAGCTGATGATCCATTCCCTGTACAGTAATAAAGAAATATTTCTGCGAGAGTTGATTTCGAATGCATCAGATGCGGCAGACAAGCTGCGGTTTGAAGGGTTGTCCGATGCGGCGCTGTACGAATCCGACCCTGATCTTAAGATCCGTATTGCTTACGATAAAGAGGCTCGCACCATCACGATTATCGATAACGGTATCGGTATGTCCAGACAGGAAGTGATCAATAATATCGGGACTATTGCCAAATCCGGTACGCGTGAATTTTTTGATTCACTGACAGGTGACCAGGCCAAGGATGCCAACCTGATCGGACAGTTTGGTGTGGGTTTTTATTCGGCATTCATTGTTGCAGATAAAGTAACCCTGACTACGCGCCGTGCTGGATTGACAATCGAACACGGTGTGCGCTGGGAATCCGGTGGCGAGGGTGAGTACACGCTGGAAACTGTGGAAAAGCCGGATCGAGGTACTGAAATCGTTCTGCATCTGCGGGAAGGAGAAGATGAACTGCTGAGCAGTTTTCAGCTGCGTTCCATCATCCGTAAGTACTCTGACCACATCACGCTTCCCATTGTCATGAAAAAGGAAGTGTGGGATGACGAGAGCAAATCGTACCGGCTGAGCGACGAGGATGAAACCATCAATCAGGCCAGCGCGATCTGGGCCCGGCCAAAGAATGAAATTACGCAGGAGCAGTACGACGAATTCTATAAGCACGTTGCTCATGATTTCGAACCGCCACTTGCTCATGTGCATGCCCGAGTCGAAGGTAAGCAGGAATATATCCAGTTGCTGTATATCCCGGCTCATGCCCCGTTTGATTTGTTTGATCGTGAACATCGTCATGGCCTCAAACTTTACGTCAGGCGGGTATTCATCATGGATGATGCGGAAAAACTGTTGCCAGGATATTTGCGTTTTGTCCGCGGTATCATCGATTCAAGTGATCTGCCCCTGAATGTCTCGCGTGAGATCCTGCAGGAATCGAAAGATATCGACAGTATTCGTGCAGGCTCAGTCAAGAAGGTGCTGGGATTGATCGAAGATCTTGCCATGAGTGACAAGAGTGAAGATCAGGAAAAATTCAAAACCTTCTGGCGCGAATTCGGCCAGGTGCTGAAGGAGGGGATTGCAGAAGACTATAGCAACCGCGAGCGTATCGCCAAGCTGTTGAGATTCACTTCGACACATGATGAACGTGAAGAACAGACCGTTTCGCTGGATGATTACATTGCCCGGATGAAGCCGGAACAGGAAAAAATCTATTACATTACTGCTGACGGCCTGAAGGCAGCCCAAAGCAGCCCGCATCTGGAGATATTCCGTAAGAAGGGAATTGAAGTGCTGCTGTTGTGTGACCGTATCGATGAATGGCTGGTGGCCAATCTGAATGAATATACGGGCAAGTCTTTACAATCCATTGCCAAGGGTAATCTGGATCTGGGCAAACTGGAAGATGAAGAAGAAAAGAAAGAGCATGAAAAAGAGGCTGGAGATTTTCAGGAATTGACAAACAAAATGAAGGAAGTGTTGGGCGAACAGGTAAAAGATGTGCGCATCACCTACCGCTTGACAGAATCACCAGCCTGTCTGGTCGCTGATACTCATGATGTGAGTGGCAATCTTGGACGCTTGTTGAAATCTGCCGGGCAGAAAGTTCCGGACAGCAAACCTTTCCTGGAAATCAATCCACATCACCCGATGATTCAGCGGTTGAAATATGAAGAAGCCAAGTTTGCCGACTGGAGTCATATTCTGTTTGATCAGGCTTTACTGGCCGAAGGGGGGCAGCTTGAGGATCCGGCCGGTTTCGTCAAACGACTGAATGATTTACTACTGCAAAACATCTTGAGCGGAAAATGAAGTAGCAGGGAAGCCCACACACTTACCGTGAATCCACTTAAGGAACCTCAGATTAACGCTGGTAAGTTCAACTCATAAATTTCAGGAGGAGAAATAGAATGAAGGCGGCTCTATTTCTCCGGCTTGACATTCCAGTAATTCATCGTATACCTTCTCAATCTTAAAAAAAGAGAACGATTGGTTTACTTTTATCTGAAGAAGAGGAGAAACAGAATGAAAGACAGCTCTGTTATGAAATTGTGTTCCACATTACCGGTTTTAATGCTGGCAAGTCATCTGTCTTATGCCATGCCGGGTATGCACGGAACTGAAGGCAGCGGAGCGACTGAGCCGCCGGCTGCATCGAAAGATATGGGAGCACCCATCAACTCGTCAGGTTCGGAAATAGAAATCACCTATAGTGCAGACGGCAAAACGGCTATTTTTGTGTCAACCCGCGCGGGCAGTGTCGAATCACCTGGTACCCCTTACAATTTTGATATATGGATGGCGCACAATGTAGATGGGGTGTGGCAGGAACCCATCCATCTCGGTGCTGATATCGATCCGGCCGTAGGACCCAATATCAATACAACAGCCTGGGAGCTGGAACCCAGTTTCTCGGATGATGGCAATGTTATCTATTTCACGCGATATGAACCGGGTAACCTGCTGTCGGGTGATCTTTATGTCGTACAGAAAGTGGATGGTGTATGGCAATCGGCCAAAAACTGGAATGACGTGCCGGAACTTCCCAGTATCAATACCCCGACCGGCGAAGAGCATTGTCCGATCATTGTTTCTGACAGTCTGATTTATTTCAATTACAGTCAGCCAGGCGTCACTCAGGAGAGTGATATCTGGAAAGTCGAGAAAAAAGATGGGATGTGGCAGAAACCGGTGAGCCTGGGAGCGAAAATCAATTCTCCGCAGCGCGACCACATGCATTGGACCGGAGTGTCAAAAGATGGCAAAAGTATGGTCATCACCAGTACACGGATCGATCCGGATTCTCGCGGTGGGCATGATATGTGGATTTCACATCAGGATGCCAAGGGAGAATGGCAGAAACCGATCAATCTCGGTGACATCATCAATACTCCGGGTGAAGAAATGTGCTGGACTTTCACGCCTGATGGCAAGAAATTTACCGGCAGCTGGGGACCTCAAAACACATTTGATACCGATATCCGCTGGATAAGCAAAGAGGATATTCCGCTGTTGAAAACATTCGAGCCGATCGGTCCTCCACCCAACCTGCTTGTCAACAGCAACAAAGGCTGAATCGGAGTTTAAGAAGCAGTTGAAAAAGATAGATTCACGGTTAGTTTTCCGGAGCTGATCAGCCTTTAAAAATGCGGGGAATTCTGGATTTTTTCCGGATTCCCTGCACTGACGCCACTGTCAGTGCATAGCGAGATTGAACACCTGATTCATTCTGCATTTTCCGAGTATTCTCGCGCCAACTATTCTCTATCTGTATTGCCTGCACTTGTTCTGTGCAGCAGTCATCAGAGATCTGACGGTATTTTCACCCCAACTGCTCTAAAATACTGCCCGTAATGAGAAATCTGGAATGCAATATACGATCTGGAGCCAGGCAGGGAACAATGAAATTTTCACATAACTGTACTTACAATCTTTTCGCGTTTTGTACCAGCTTCAGTTACCGCTATGCTCCCTGGGTTCTGCTGATTGCATTGCTTTTTACCGTGGCAAGTGCGGTTTATACCGCACGCAATTTGGGCATGAATACCGATACTACGGATATGCTTTCCGAACATTTGCCGTTTCGTATCAACAGCGTAAAGTACGACAAAGCATTTCCGCAGGATTCAGGCATTCTGCTGCTGGTGCTGAGTGCACCGACTCCTGAACAGGCTTATTCCACTGCAAGCCGTCTGGCGGTATCCCTAAAAAAAGACAGTAAAAACTTTTCTGATGTTTATGCGCCCGGTACGGATGATTTTTTTGGGCGTAACGGACTGCTCTACGAGGATATTCCACAGCTCAATCACATTGCAGATCATCTGGCTGAGGCACAGCCACTGATTGCACAGATCAGCCGTGATCCGACACTGTATTCCTTTATTGGACTGCTCACGCAGGCGGTTGATGAATTGAATAAAGGCCAGTACCTGGAACTGGGGCCGGTTTTCAACGGTGTGAGTGAAACGATGGATGCACGGCTCGCCGGGAAATCACGACCGTTGTCGTGGCAAACATTGTTTCGTGGTGAGCCTGCAAAAACCAGCTATCAGGAAATAATCATCGTCAAACCCAGGCCGGATTATTCGGAGTTGCTTCCGGGTAAGCAACCCATACTGGCAGTGCGTACGGCAGCAGAACAGATCGGTTTGACAGATGATGGCCCGATCCAACTGCGTATTACCGGAGACGTAGCACTGGCGGATGACGAGCTCAAGAGCTCGCTGGATGGTATGGAAGTCGCCGGGGTAGTCACATTCATCATGGTGGGTGCGGTACTTTACTCAGCCATGCATACGGTGGGCATGACTCTTGCCGTGCTGATCTGCCTGGGAGTGGGCCTGATTCTGACAGCCGCTTTTGCAACGGTTGCAATTGGCCAGCTGAACGTGATATCCATCGCTTTTGCGGTGTTATATATCGGCCTGGGTGCGGACTTTGCCATCCATTTCCTGCTTCGTTTCCGGGAAATGCTGGAGAATGGGCTATCCGCGAACGACGCGATATACAAGGCTGGGGGTGAGGCCGGTGTTGCCCTGACTGCCTGCACCGTTGCAAATGCGCTTGGTTTCTACGCATTCATACCAACCAGTTACAGCGGAGTGGCAGAACTGGGCATCATTTCCGGCACAGGCATGCTGATCAGCCTGATCGTCACCTTCGTCATCGGGCCTGCACTATTGCGGTATTTGTCAGGGAGATCAGCCGTTGAACCCAACGGTAGAAAAACGTTGGGCAAGGCGCTCGAATTTTCGCTCAAGTGGCGGAAACTGACGCATATCTCGGTTGGTTTGTTACTGTTGCTTGCCATCGTACTGTGGCCACAGATCAGATTTGATTACAATCTGCTCAATATGCAGGATCCAAAAGGAGAGGCCGTGCAAACTTTTCGTGAGTTGCTGGCATCACCCGATCATTCACCGTGGTATGCAGTTGTGCTGACTGAGGATCGCAAGGAGATTCAGCGGCTGCAGGACAATCTGATCAAGCTGCCCGAGGTAAGCAAGGTGGTTTCGATTCTGGATCTCGTGCCATCAGAGCAGGAAGCGAAACTGGCAGTCATCGAAGAAATGTCACTGATCATGGGCCCCGGGTTATCCGTTACCAGATCAGCGACACATGAACATACCATACCCCAACAGATACAGGCGCTTACTACTCTGAATACGGCGTTGGATCGATACCTGGCTCAGCACCCTGATTCGGCCGTATCGGCTTCTGCACGGGGGCTCAGAGATTCAGTCAGATCATTGCTCGACCGATTGGATAAAGCAGATGCGGGTGAAAGGCAGAAATTATTGCGTTCATTAGAGGAAGATCTGCTTTCCACGCTATCGGTCGCACTTCAGCGTTTATACAATCTGATCGAGGCGGTGCCTTTCAGCGAACAGGAATTGCCGGAATCGATCGCCGGCCGCTGGCACAGCCATACAGGAGAGTATCGTATTGCCGTGTATCCGTCGGAAGATATCGGTGATAACGGATTACTGCGCCATTTCGTCAGATCGGTACAGCAGGTGGCTCCCCAGGCGACGGGAATGCCGGTGATCAGCCTGGAAGCAGGTGATGCCGTAATCGATGCTTTTTTTCAGGCATTTTCACTGGCGCTGGTGGGGGTGGTGGTTGCGCTGCTGATCATGCTGCGCAGCATAAAATATACTGTACTGGTATTGATCCCGCTGTTGTTATCCAGCATATTCACCGGGGTTTTCACTGTTCTGCTGGATATACCGTTCAATTTTGCCAATATCATTGCGCTACCGCTTTTGCTGGGCCTGGGTATCGACAGCAGTTTGCACATGGTCCACCGCAGTATGGATAACAGGGTCGAGAATGAAATCCTGATCCATACCAGCACGGCACGAGCTATTTTCTACAGTGCCCTGACCGCTCTGGTTGATTTTGCCAGCCTCATGTTCTCATCGCACAAAGGTACTGCCAGCATGGGGGCGCTGCTTACGGTCGGACTGGCGTTTACCCTGATCTGTACACTCATCATTTTGCCCTCCCTGCTGAGAAATCCTAATCGGCAGCGGGTAGTGGCGTAAGATTTCTGTCAATCTGATATGTCCGAATAAAGCGGATCAACTCACGCCTGGCCTGTTTTTCCCGAAACGGTGTCTGAGATATTCGATGAGCGGAGGAGTGATCGATAAAATGATGATTGCAAGAATGACGAGTTTGAAATTTTTTTGTATCAGCGGCAGTTGCCCGAAATAAAATCCGGCATAAACGAATATGCCGACCCACAGAACAGCGCCAATGACGTTATAGGCAATGAATTTGCGATAAGGCATCGTCCCAATACCTGCGACAAACGGGGCAAAAGTACGGATGATGGGGATGAAGCGAGCGATGATGATGGTCTTGCCACCATATTTGAGGTAAAAAGCGTGAGTCTTATCCAGATGTTCCTGTTTCAGGAAACGGAATTTTCCTGAAGTAAAAATGGTTATTCCGAATTTCTTACCCACCCAGTAATTGACGCTGTCTCCCAGAATACCCGCCAGCGTCAGTCCGACGAACAGGAAATGAGGGTCGAGCTGCGATCCCTGCAAGGATGCCAGTGAGCCTGCAGCAAACAGCAAGGAATCTCCAGGCAGAAAAGGAAATACGACCAGCCCGGTTTCGCAGAATACGATCAGAAAAAGAATGCCATTCACCCATACACCGTATTCCGAGACGAGTTCCTGCAGATGGCTATCAATATGAATAATGAAATCAACAAGAAACATGAGTGGAGGAAAAGTGGTTCTCTCTGCTGACGGGTTCGATCGCGTCACAACCAGTGTGAAGTATGGTCCGGATCTGATCCAAACGCCTTAAAAATCTAAGCAATAAAAAAGGCACTTGGTCATAGACTGATCAAGTGCCTGTATCTGGTAGGCCGTGCGCGATTCGAACGCGCGACCAACGGATTAAAAGTCCGCTGCTCTACCGGCTGAGCTAACGACCCGAAGGCGGCAATTATACCAACACATCTCTCGTTGGGGAACACTTTATCGCTATTAGGAGAAAGTGGTTATAAGTATTGCCGGGTTACTCTGCTAAAACTGCGTATGCCTGAGCTGATGATTGTGATGAAGCCGGCTTGTACCAGGCACCAGCGGGCGAATAATTCTGTTTCAGGCAGAATTTGTTTGCGATCAGGGCCAAGTAGAAACTGGGCTCCAGAAAAAGTGTGTCCATATTTATGAACTTCAGGCTCCAGCCCTAGGGAGAGTAGCAACCATCCTAGTGGCAGCATTGTGAGGGATAGTGCTATCCCCAAGATCCATTCCGTAATGTGAGCGGACATATTGGTAAGTATGATGGCATTCACGCAGAGAGCAAAGAGCAGGAGGTAAAGATAGAAGCCGCCTCCCATACCCAAGGCACCATTGCGAGCAATCAATTCATTCAGATTGTCAGTTGAGGACCAGCTAAAAGCAATGGCTTTGGCCAACCAGAGCCAAGGTAGTGCGCTGATAATCAGAGTAAGCATTTTTCCTGAGACTTGTTCATGTTGTTTGCGCAGGCTAAAGAAACTGATGATCAGCGCCAGAGAGATAACAAGGGGTGCATATAGTGCTGTATAGCGAACCGGTCTTTCCAGCATGGAAATCAATGTCGGTCCAAGCCATTCAAAAATATGTCGCCAGCTTTCCCCCCAGATATCTTTGTTAACAACAAACCAGTAAAGATTGTTTGATCCGGCGATATCAGCAATACTTTCCTGGGTTACGCTGATTGAGAGCAGTCCCAAGCTGATAAGACTGGCTGCAAATACCCATCCTGGCAGGCTTATCAATGGCCTGGCGCTGGAAAGTATCCTGGAACTGATCCATGCGGCTCCTGCCCCGATCCATAGTAATGCCAGAACAAAAATGAATATGAATAATATGTTGCCATCAAACAGAAATAGCTCTTTGAGGTTATAAGGTATTCCGGGTAAGCGCAGAATCAGCCAAAGCAGGGCTGCAGTTCCCATCGACAAAAGAATGACGGGAATCCACTCCCTGAACAGAGGCTGATTTTCGGAGAAACCAATCCGATAAGAATGAGATATGGATGGAGTAGGCTTGTCTGGTACGAGGCTGGTGATAGGGTGGGATATCGCAGTATGGCATTCAAGTTGCCTGGATTCGGATAACCCCCATGCAATCAGCCCGATCAGGAGCGGTTCGGTAATGTCAGCATTGCGTCCTAATAACCCCGTTTGAATTAGTTCGATGACTATCGACCAGAAGATCAGTGCCAAAACTATGCCGCGAAAATTTCCACCAATTTGCGATCCAAGCCACAATAGAGCTGAATAGATATAAAGCGATCGTACTAGCCCTGTCGTATTGTCTAGAATTGACCCTTCCAGCATGGTGGTAAAAGGAATGAGATTGAATGTACCCCCGGACGTAAAAGAAAAGGGTGTCAGGGCATAGAGGGACCAGGCGAACAGTAATGGCCAGAAAGCAGCTGCTGCCCTGATACGATGGTTAGTCTGCAGAAGCAAAATAGTTGCCAGATAACCTGCCAGTAATCCTGTTAAGGTTGATAAATCGAGAAACTGGTCTATAACGACAATTTTTCCAGCAAGTACGAATAGCAGGGTGCCAGTCAGCCAGACTGTCGGCTTGTGGATTTGCAGCGAAAGAATACTGCCGGCAGCCATAAAACCTGCTGCATGAAACCCAAAATAGGAAAAACTGAAATCGGTTTCCTGCAGCGGCTTTAGCGCATCCTTGAATTTCTGCCAGTCCAGAGAAGGAACCAGCGGTAACAATTCGCTGCCTGTCCATAAAAGCAGTATCACGAAAGGAATAATGGTTCCAGTTCGGAGAAGCGACAATTTATCAAGGGAACGGGAAGAAAGGGATTGCCTGACCAGAAAGCCTGTCCCTATTCCGGATAACAGTCCAACCATATTCCAGAGTACGTCAGCTAGGGCTGCAGACCGGGTAGGCAACCATATTTGCAGGATTTGCAAAGTCAGTGCAAAGACAAAACCGGCGGCTAGCCATAACAGTAGATGAGTCGTTCTGTACCGAGTATGAATGACCCATCCACCGTTTATTCCCAGTGGCAAAAATAGTGCGATATTTCCCAGCAGATCACCGGTCGATGTTACCCAGAGCATATTGGTAAAAAACTGTTCAAATGCATCCGGGTCAACGTGCGAAAAATTACCGGGATAGAGCGACCCATACGTGATCAACAGAACAAGGACAATCAGAATCTTTGTATTGGAGGATAAATTTCTGATGATCATGGCTGTTTACTCTATGGATTGCAGAAGTTTGGGTGATTTTCAGGTTTTATTTCTAGATTTGGCAGCCATTCCGGCTGGGTACTGCATGCATAAGCTCCAGTGCGGTGAATATTTGAGTAACCGGAAAAGTCCAGATTCCATGCCGGATAGTGTTGCATGCGGACTATGCTGACTCTCGGTGGTAACAGTTTTTGTGGTCGAGGTGCTAGATTGATCGTCCCCAGTGTCTGAAAAGGGGCTTGTAAATAATCCCCTGCTGCTTGGTAAGTGTTTAGTATATTTTCGTTATTGTTAGCAGGTGTAATCAAAGGATGTTTTGCAAAAATAGCGTTACCGGAAATCCAGGGTGCCGGCAGCTGTGGTTTGTGAAATCCGGCATGATATATGCCTGTATCTGCTGCAAGAATAGTGTTGAAAAATATATCTACTTTTCGTGGAATATCACGATGCGGCTGAATGCGTATTGCGTCGCCGGAACGATTGATAAACAGGTTGTTATAAACTGCGAGATTGCCTTCCCCCTGCAGTAGCGCTTCGTGCGAATTCTGGTAAAAAAAATTTCCGTAAATCAAGTATTGATCATGCTGTCCGGTTCCGGACAGAGGCCAGTGCCCGACGAGTACATTAGGGCGGGCAGCTCCGATTGTGCTATTGTCCTCTGCCTTGCTGAATACGTTATGCCGAATGACGGTAACGGAAGGAGTGCGAGGCATACCCAATAGAGGTGGGCGCGGCAGCTGATGTTTAATCTGGAGATTGTAGCCAGTTGTAGCGGTTACCAGATTGTATTCAATTAGTCCTGCAATAAAGGGTGCCCGTCCATCCGAATTGCCAAGATATATTCCGGTTCCCGCTCCACTGATTGTATTTTTACGAATGATCCAGTTCCAGGCCGGACATTTAGTGGAGATACCAACGATCTGCTGATTCCGGTCATGTCCATGGATCAGCAGATTCTCAAGTGTGATATGGTGCGCCCAGTCTGCATGGCCTTCACATTTGACGCCATCCACTGGTTGATTGCGTCCGTCAATCTCCAGATTGCGGATAGTAATAAAATTTGAATTGTTGATGCTGATCGTATTGTGTCCCGGTCGGGCGACAAATATGGCGTGTAGGCCATTTTCCGGCCCGGAAATAACGATTCGGGCTTCTGCCTTACCCCGTAGGAAATGGACGGGCAGGCCACTCTTGTATTCACCCGGCAGAAGCAGCATGTGATCACCGGGTTGCAGTATTTTTAATTTGGCTAGATACGTATCTGGATTTTCTGTATAAATATTTCCGGCAGAAACAACGGATACGGTCAGCACAATTGAAATCCCGGCACTGGAACAGCTTAAAAATCCCTGCTGAAGACTATAATGACTGAAGCGGGTGATCATGGCTCGTTGAAATTCCTGTGTTGGGCTTTTTGACGCGTAAGGCTGGTGCGCAAGAATGTGCTACAGCAGTTGCTTATCAGCCTGACTGAATTTTTACCGTAATTTTTCTTATGCTCTGGATAAAATCATTACATATCATTTCCATGGTGACCTGGTTTGCCGGGTTGTTTTATTTGCCCCGGCTGTTTGTCTATCATGCCATGTGTACGGACCAGGCAGGCATAGACCGGTTCAAGGTGATGGAGCGTAAGCTCTATTACGGCATTATGACTCCCGGCGGATTGCTGACAATCATTTTTGGTACATGGTTGTGGCTGGGCTATGGTTTTTCCGGGGGGTGGCTGCATACCAAGCTGGCCCTGGTCGTGTTACTGGTTGCCTACCACCTCTATTGCGGGAAGTTGTTGATCGACTTCAGAAACGACCGCAACCGGCACGGCCATGTGTACTACCGCTGGTTCAACGAATTGCCGGTGCTGGCACTGTTTGCGATCATCATACTGGTTGTGGTCAAACCGTATTAATCGCGCAGGCATGTGTGATGACTCAGTCATCCGCGATTGTCTGGCCCGGGAACAGTGTATCGGTATAGCCGAATTTGCGTAAATCATTGATCCGCATGGGATAAAGTATTCCGTTCAGATGGTCGCATTCGTGTTGTACCACACGCGCATGAAATCCTGTGACGGTTCTGTCGATGGAAGCACCGGCTGCGTCCACGCCCTGATAACGCAGGTGGGTGTAGCGAGGGACCAGCCCGCGCATTCCCGGGATACTCAAACAACCTTCCCAGTCTTCTTCCATCCGTTCGGTCAGCGGTGTGAGTACGGGGTTGATCAGCACGGTAAACGGTACACTTTCAGCATCCGGATAGCGCGGAGAGTGCTCAACCCCGAATATGACTACTTGCAGGCTGACTCCGATCTGCGGGGCGGCCAGTCCGGCACCGTTGAGTGCGGCCATCGTATCCTGCATATCCTGCAACAATTCTTCAAGCTCCGGTGTGCCTAGCTGATCGACACGGTGTGCGGGTTGCAGCAGGCACGGGTCGCCCATTTTCAGTACAGGTTTAATCATCGTGATTCCTTACCAGGTGTTCCAGTATATTCCTGACGCTTCCCATCGCATTCTCCAGCGCGAGATGGGCAGCCTGCAGCGGAATGGCTTGTATGCTTTCTCCGCGCCCGGCTGCATGATTGGCAACAGCAGCAATGGTCGCATAGGAAATGCCCAGCTCTCTGGCAAGGATAGCTTCCGGCATACCTGTCATCCCTACTAAATCTGCACCATCTCGCTCCAGGCGATTGATTTCGGCAGCAGTCTCGAATCGGGGGCCTTGGGTGGCAGCGTAGACACCGCCATCGATGACTGATTCACCCGCATCCCGGGCTGCCTGCAGCAGGCTTGTCCGCGTCTGCGAACAGTAGGGCTGCGTGAAATCAGTATGGATGATCGTGCCATTGGAGCGACCATGGAAAGTGGCTTCCCGGCTGTGGGTGTAATCGATGATCTGATCAGGAACGACAATTTTTCCGGGCCCCATGTCTTTGCGAATACCGCCAACTGAAGCAACAGCAACGATCGTTTTGATTTTCAGTGTGCTCAAGACCCAGATGTTGGCTCGATAGTTAACTGCGTGAGGGGGAATGGTAAGACCGTGGCCATGTCTGGACAGGAAAACGATTTCCCGTGTACCGATCGTGCCAAAAATCAATGCACCGGAAGGTTCGCCGTAAGGTGTTCTCATGACCTGGCGATGTGTGACTTCCAGACCGGCAAGTTTATTCATACTTCTGCCACCGATGATTGCAAGCATATTGATTTTTATATTAGAAATTATTTGTTTACTGCAGAATGCCGTTAGATCCAGTACCTCTGCACCGCTTCATTATATAGAACGGGATAATATGCACGTAATAAGCGTACAGAGGAATTCAGCAGCCACAGGCACCGGTCACTCGCCCTGCCATCATTCACTGGAAGAAGTATCCCGCAGCAGCGACAGCAGCTGATCTTCATCCAGAACCGGGATACCCAGTTCGATGGCTCTGGTATATTTGCTGCCGGGGTCTGATCCGGCGACGACGTAACTGGTGGCGGATGAAACACTGCCGGTTACCTTGCCGCCCTGTTGTTCGATTCTGTTTTTGGCCTGATCGCGCGTCATGGTCGGTAAAGTTCCGGTCAGAACGAAAGTTTTGCCGGGAACAGCCAGGTTCGTCCGCGATGATGGTTGAGCAATATGGCTGGGTTTCTCCCATTGCAGCCCGCAACTCAGCAGTTGTTCGATTACTTCCCGGTTATGGGCCTCAGAGAAAAAATCTGCGATGCTTTGCGCAACGATCGGGCCGATGTCCGGAATCTGTTGCAACTGTTCGGCATTCATATCCATCAGACGATCGAGATCGCCTGTGTGGCTGGCAAGTGCTTTCGCGGTTGCTTCTCCGACATGGCGGATACCCAGTGCATAGATGAAGCGTGGCAGCGTGGTTTTTTTACTGTCCTCAATGGCTGTAACCAGATTACGGGCAGATTTCCCGGCCATGCGTTCCAGGCCGGCCAGCGTATCGATATCCAGTCTGTACAGATCGGCAGGTGTATGAACCAGCTCGCGATCGATCAACTGATCAACCAGTTTTTCTCCCAACCCGTCGATATCGATGGCGCGGCGGGAAGCAAAATGCAGAATTGCCTGCTTGCGCTGCGCCGGACAATATAACCCCCCGGTGCAACGAGTAACTGCCTCATCTGGCAGACGAACGGCTTTTGATCCGCATACCGGACAATGGTCCGGCATGACGAATGCTCGAGCGTGGGTGGGCCGCCGTTCCACTATCACGGCAACCACTTCCGGAATGACATCGCCCGCCCGCCGTACGATGACGGTATCACCGATCATGATCTGCTTGCGCTGCACTTCATCCTCGTTATGCAGAGTGGCATTGGTGACCGTTACACCTCCCACGAATACCGGGGCGAGGCGTGCTACCGGAGTCAGGGCACCGGTTCTCCCCACCTGGATTTCGATCGCCAGCAGTTCAGTGCTGACTTCCTGTGCTGGAAATTTATGTGCAACGGCAAAGCGAGGGGCGCGCGAGACATATCCCAGCTTTTCCTGTTGTGCCAGATCGTTGACTTTGTACACCACGCCATCGATTTCATAGGGCAGAGATAAGCGCACAGCATTCATTTCACGGTAATAGGCCAATAGCCCGTTTGCACCCATCACTGTGCTGCTTTGTCGTGCTACCAGAAATTGCTGTGCAGCAAGATAAGCCAGAATTTCGCTGTGTGTCGAAAAAATCGGCTGATCTTCATGGTAAGCACCAATGCCGTAGGCAAAAAAAGTCAGTCTGCGCGCGGCGGTGATGCGGGAATCGAGCTGGCGCAGCGAACCGGCAGCAGCATTACGAGGATTGACGAAGGTTTTTTCACCGTTTTTCCGCTGTTGTTCATTGAGACGCTCGAAATCCGCTTTCAGCATGACTACTTCGCCGCGTACCTCGAACTGGCCGGTCGGGAATGGCACTTGCAGTCGCAGAGGGATCGATGGAATCGTGCGTAAATTCAGCGTGATATCTTCTCCGGTATAACCATCTCCCCGGGTGGCACCTTTTGTCAGGATACCGTTCGCGTAAATCAGGCTGATAGCCAGCCCATCGAATTTGGGCTCGACAGCATAATCGACTCTGTCTATGTTCAGCGCTTCGCGGATACGTCGATCAAATGCAGTCACTTCTTCTTCAGAGAAGGCATTGGCCAGCGACAGCATGGGGGTCTGATGGGTGAGCTGTGCAAATACCTTTAACGGTGGAGCGCCTACCCGCTGTGTCGGGGAATCCGGCGTGACCAGGTGGGGGTATTGCTGTTCCAGTTGTTGCAGCGTGCGGAAGAGTACGTCGTATTCTGCATCCGGAATGACCGGTGCATCCTGAACATAGTAATGGAAGTCATGTAACGCAATGGCTGCACGCAATGCTTGCAGGCGTTCTTCGATTGTGTTTTCGGATATCATGTCAGAATTATCCCGCAGATAGGGGCAGAACAGAACAATGCCAGTCACAGGATAATGGAAAACGGATTATGCCGAGAAATTTTCCCGGTTTCATAACTTTGTATAAAAACAGGTTGTCCAGCGTGTTTTGCAGGATTTCTACAACAGGAGAAATGACATGAATATCAGATCGACCGGCCTATCCATCCTCATCGGTGCCTTGTTTGCCATTCCCGCTACCACGGCAACAGCCGTTTCCCCAGTCACTGATACATCGATCCGGCAAGGAACAGCCAGTTACCTTATCCTGGCTGATGCGCATCAGCATCAGGGGCATCAGGGTGGCAGTGCAGGCCAGGGACATTCGGGTGGCTCAGGCCATGCCGGGCACGGACAGGGAGGTCAGGGAGAAGGAAAAGGCAGGCACGGGGGAGGGGGTGGTCACTCGGGTCATGGCGGACACGGAAAGGGAGATATGGAGCATCATGGGCATCCACCCAGCTACGCCCACAGTGTTGCCATGCAGGCTGAAGCATTGGGTCTTTCCGATGAGCAGCTCGGAAAAATCGTGCGTTTTCATCTGAAAGAGGACAAGCAGGCGCATGAGCGTATCAAACAAAAAATGATGGAAAGCATGAAAGCATTCCGCAAAGCTGTTGGCGAACCAGCTACCGACGATGAAACGTTGCGTAAACTGGGGCAGGCGCATATCGACAGCTTCAATGAAATGATCAAGTACCATATCGATGAGCGCAAAGCCGTTCGCAGCATATTGACTCCCGAACAGATCGGTAAATTGAAAGCAGTGAAATCGGATCATGATCACTGAACCTGGAAACTGATCTGACCCGACGCCGGTAGCTGTAAAAATGTACTGCCGGCAGTAATTTTGTATTCTGACTGTAATTTTCTTCTCTTGATGGCCGGTTGAAAGTTCCTGTTTTTTGGGGGTTCTTCAACCGGCCATATCCATCTTCTGCCTTCGTTTTCTGTTTTTCTCCTGACCGGCCTCATTCATAAAAACTAAAGTTCTCGTGGATTACAGCCGTTGGCCCGTAGTACATCCGGGAAAAATAGAGGTGCCAGGCTAGTTTCTGCCATTACCTTTCAAGAACCGGCTTTATTTATGGAAACAGGGATGACTGAAGCTGTCAGCAAAGGTTTCACCATGATCGAACTGATGCTGACCATCAGTATTGCTTCCATTTTGCTTGCCATGGCTGTGCCGAGCTATCAGTCACTGATGAGGGAATCGCGCCTGACCACGCAGGCGAACGAGCTGATGACTTCGCTGCATTATGCTCGCTCCGAAGCGGTGAAACGGGGGATGAGGGTAACGATCTGTAAAAGTTCGGATGGTGCATCCTGTACCAATGGAAGTAGCTGGCAGGATGGCTGGCTGATTTTCAGTGATGCGGGTACGGCAGGCACGGTTGATGGAGGAGACGAAGTGTTGCGGGTTTTTCCGGGATTGAATGGCAGTACATTGGGGGCAGGAGGGAATTTTGCCAACTGGGTTTCTTATCTGCCCAATGGGCGCAGTCAGGGGAGCAGCAATCTTGCCAATGGAATTTTCAGCCTGTGTAACCAGGCCAGCGGACGTAATGTCGTTGTGAATAATGCCGGTCGTCCAAGAGTGGAGAGGGTATCGCCATGTTGAATATTTATCGGCGTTCTGCGTTTACCTATACCCAAGCAGGCGTCAGCATGATCGAGGTACTGGTGGCAATCATCATTCTGTCGGTCGGGCTGCTTGGACTGGCAGGGTTACAGACAGCCGGGTTGATGCACAACCAGAGCGCCAGCTTTCGTTCGACTGCCTCTGTGATGGCGTACGGCATTTTGGACAGTATGCGCGCCAACCGGATCGAAGCGGGCGCAGGCAGTTATAACCATTTACTGGAAGATGCAGTGCCAGCCGGAGAGACTATTTCCGGGCAGGATGTAAGCAACTGGCTCAATGAACTTGCCTTGCGGCTGCCGGAAGGTTTGGGAAGTATCGATGTAGATGCAGACAATAAGGTAACCGTTTTGATCCAATGGGACGATAGTCGTGGTGCCGTGGCACCCCAGCAGTTTGCCATGACTACCCGGCTGTGATGGTCATGGAAAGCATGCGGGGAAATCACACATTCAGCCGGAATCAGCAGGGCTTGACGCTGGTGGAAATGATGGTCGCCATGACTATCGGACTGGTGCTGCTGGGCGGAATAATAACCGTACTGTCTTCCAGCCAGAATACTTACCGTGTCAATGAAGCGATGGCAAGGCTGCAGGAAAATGCCCGTTACGCCTTTCAACTCTTGTCCCGCGACATTCGTATGGCAGGGTACCGGGGATGCGCAGGTGATGGTGTTGCGGTAACCAATGTTCTGGAAGACGCTACAGGATTCCTGTGGAGGCTCGACCAGTCTCTGGAAGGATTTGAAGCCGGTGCAAATGGCTGGGCACCCGCCCTGCCATCTGAAGTGACTTCTCCGCAGGGGAGCCGGGATGTCATTGTAGTGAGAGGGGTGGAGGGGATTGGCGCCAATGTACTTTCACACCCGTCAGATTTTGCCGGTTTGAATATCCCGTCCGGTAGCGGATTGCAGGCCGATGATGCTGTTCTGGTAAGTAACTGCCAGGGAGCCGCCATTTTCCAGGTTACCGGTATCAGTACCTCAGGCGGTCAGGACACCATAGAACACGATGGTGGAGCCGGTAAGCCCAATTCCACGGCCGCACTGGGGCGGACTTTTACCGGTGGAGAAATAGCGCGTATTGGCACAAGGATTTATTACATTCGGCTGAATCCTCGTGGAATTCCTGCGCTTTACTGGAGAAGCGGAGGAAATATCGAAGAACTGGTCGAGGGCATAGAGAATATGCAGATCCAGTACGGTGAGGATACTGATGGAGATCGGGCAGCCGATATTTACCGCACAGCGGATCAGGTAGCCGACTGGGAAGCTGTGGTCAGTGTGCGCATCGATCTGCTGGTGCAATCCGTGGAAGATGGTATTGCCAGCCAGCCGCAGGCCTATACATTCAATGGTGCAGCAGTAGTGCCTGCTGACCGGCGGCTGCGCCAGGTATTTTCTACCGTGATTTCGTTGCGCAACCGTGCTTCCTGAGAGGAACAATATGGATTCGATTCTTCCATCAGACTCTGGCGACACTAAACGACATCCTTTCAGTGTTCGCAATGATGGGGGAAGCATTATCTCCCGGCAGCGGGGTGCCGTGCTAGTGACCGGGCTGATCTTTCTGATCATCTTGACGCTGATGGGTACAACCGCCATGCAGGGGACGCTGCTGGAAGAAAGAATGGCTGGCAATCTGCGCGATGAGACGCTTGCTTTCCAGGCGGCAGAAGCCGCCCTGCGATCGGGTGAGCGTTTCCTTGAGCAAGTCACTCTTCCGGAATTCAACGGCTCGGATGGGTTGTACCACCACGCAGATTCCCCGGTACCCGATCCCGTCAACTGGCAGGACTGGGAAACCAGTGGCAAAACGATCGATGTCACCATGGATGGCGTAGCTATCCAGCCTCGCTACGTGGTCGAGCAACTTCCCAATGTTCCATTGATGGGGGACAGTGGTAGTGCCCAGCAATCCGGTTCATCACTGAACGCGAGCATGTTTCGCATCATTGCCCGCGGAGTGGGAGGAAATGACGCAACGATGGTGGTGTTGCAGAGTACCTATCGGAGATGAGAAAAGGAGTCTGAAATGAAAACCGGCTATATCATATCGGCTATCCGGAGGGCGGTATTGCTGCTCGTTCTGATGCCATTACCTGTTCAGGCGGCTTTATCGTTGTCTGATGTGCCACTGTTTCTGACGACCGCGGTCGATCCCAACATCATTTTCACGCTGGATGATTCCGGATCGATGCAGTTCGAAATCATGCCGGACGGGCTGATTGTGGCAAATGCACGTTTTGTTTACCCCAGAGCGAGCAGTGTATATGGCGGCAGCGATTATACAGGCACTAATTATCGGGTTGTTGATTTTAATCCGAGTAACTGGCGTGCAGCCTCTCTGCGTTCCAGTCATATCAATAAAATCTACTATGATCCGACTGTGCGTTATCTGCCGTGGAGCAAGGCCGACGGGTCGCTGATGGGCAATGCAAATCCTTCTTGTGCACCGCACAATCCATTCGATACGGCTAAGGGTTGCCGTAATCTGATTGTGAATGATACACAAAGCGTGGCCTGGCTTGAAAGTGATGGGACTGTAAAGACAGAGAGCCGAACTTTTTATCCGGCTGTTTATTTCCTCTATAACGGCGGCCCGATTAATTCTGCCAGCAGTTATACACGAATTCAGATCAGATCCAGTACGTCATCTTATACCAGTGGCCCTGGCCGGACTGATTGTGCAGCCGCGCCCAGTTGCACCTATGATGAGGAAATCCAGAATTTTGCCAACTGGTATACCTATTACCGTTCTCGGATTCTGCTGGCGCGAGCGGGAGTCGGCCGTGCTTTTGCAGCACAGGGCAGCAACATGCGGGTCGCGTTCGGCGCCATCAATCAGGGTAGTTCTACTATAGATGGTAAATCTACCAGTACGCTCATTACAGGTGTTCGCTCGTTTTCCGGAACAGATCGAGTCAATTTTTTCGACAAACTGTATCAACATACTATTCCCGCTCAGGGCACCCCGCTGCGTACCGCCATGGATGGTGTTGGTAAATACCTGATGCGTAATGATGATAAAGGACCATGGAGTGATACGCCGGGACAGAATGGTGGTGTTCAACCCATATGCCGGCAGAATTATCACATTCTGATGACGGATGGTTACTGGAGTGATTCATTTTCCGGGCTGGGCAATACAGATAATGCAGATGGCGACAAACACACCAACCATTTTCCCAATGCTACCCCTGCGACTTATCAGTACAAACCGGTGTTACCCTACTCGGATAAATACAGTAATACTCTCGCCGATGTGGCGATGCATTACTGGAAAACCGATCTGCGTACCGATCTGGACAACAAGGTGCCGACCAATGCCAGAGATCCGGCTTTCTGGCAGCACATGGTGAATTTTACGGTCGGGCTGGGGGTTGAAGGCACGCTGACCGGTCTGCCAGGCAGCTCCGGCGGGCCATCAGGCTGGCCTGATCCGACGGGTAGTGAACCTGCCAAGATCGATGATCTCTGGCATGCTGCCGTCAACAGTCGTGGCGAGTTCTTCAGCGCCCAGGATCCGGCCACTTTTGCCAGCGGATTGAGCAATGCGCTGACTAATATTACCGCCAGAGTCAGTTCTGCTGCGGCAGTGACGACTAATACCAGTCGGCTCAATACCGGTGCACAGATCTATCAGGCAAAATTCAACAGTGCGGACTGGAGCGGACAATTGCTGGCATTCAATCTGGAATCCGATGCATCACTGGGTGAATTGCAGTGGGAAGCTTCTTCACAGCTGCCGGAGCATGCCGACCGGTCGATTTTTACACATAACGGGACGAGTGGTCTGGCATTCACTGTCGCTAATTTTTCCTCACTTTCCACAGCACAGCAGGCGGCGCTGGATAAGAATATATCAGGCGTCGATGACGGGCAGGGGATGGCTCGTATCGGATGGCTGCGGGGCGATAAAAGTGGTGAAATCAGTCAGGGAGGGAGTTTCCGCAACCGTAATAACGGGGTGCTGGGCGATATCGTCAACTCGGATCTGCTGTATATCAAATCACTGGATTTCAGTTACGATTCCCTGCCGGCTGCAACGCCGGGGCAGGCGTCCTATCATAGTTACAGACAATCGAACAACAGTCGTACCCCGGTGGTTTATACCGGGGCAAATGATGGCATGCTGCATGCGTTTAATGCTGAGACGGGTGTGGAGTTGTTTGCTTACGTTCCGGCAGCCGTTTACTCCGGGCTGAACCGTCTGACTGCTTCCAGCTATACCCACCGTTATTTTGTCGATGGCAATGCTTATGTCGGCGACGCCTACATGGGTGCGACACCTGCCTGGAAAACAGTGTTGCTGGGAACGCTGGGAGGAGGCGGTAAAAGTGTATTTGCGCTGGATATTACTGATCCGGTCAATTTTTCCGAATCGGATGTGCTGTGGGAATTTACCGATGCTGATTTGGGTTATGTGCATGGCCAGGCAAAAATTGCACGGTTGAATGATGGTTCCTGGGCAGCGATCATCGGTAATGGTTATAACGACAGCGATCGGGCTTGGCTGTTCATCGTCGACCTGCAGACGGGAGCGCTGATCAAAAAAATTCCGACCAATGCCAGTACGAGTAACGGTCTTTCTACCCCGGCACTGGTGGATACCAACGGTGACAAGATTATCGATGTTGTTTATGCGGGTGATTTGCGGGGAAATGTGTGGAAGTTTGATCTATCACAATCCGATTCTACCCAATGGGATGTAGCATATAAATCTGGCAGTGCCAGTGTGCCGCTCTTTACTGCCAGAAATGCCAGCAATCAGGCGCAACCGATTACTTCGCCACTGGAAGTGGGTTACCACAAACAGGGGGGGTATATGATTTTCTTTGGTACCGGTCAGTTTGTCGCTGAAAGTGATAAAACCGACAAGAAGGTGCAAAGCCTGTATGGGATCTGGGACAAAGGCAGCCCGATTGCAGAAACAAATCGCAGTGTGCTGCAGCAACAAACCATTACGGCTGAAACAGTCATCCCGCCTTTTGAGCGTACTGTATCCGATCATTCAGTCGACTGGTCGACCAAACGCGGCTGGTATATCGATCTGCTGCAGCCACCGGAAGGGACACAGCAGGGTGAGCGTTCAGTCATCATGCCCATGCTGAATTTCGGGCGCATTATTTTCACCACGTTGATTCCTTCCATCGATCCATGTGAAGCAGGCGGGCGCAACTGGCTGATGCTGCTGGACGCTGAAACTGGCGGAATGATGCCCAAACCACAGTTCGATACCAATGGTGACGGCAAGCTGAACAATAATGATCGGGTGATTGCCGCAGTGGGGTCAGACGGAATTCGCAGTGAATCGGTAGCTATCAGTGCCGGCAGTCTGACGCACCTGATTGCAGCCACAACGACCGGAGCGGTTGAGAAGGTAACGATCAGCAACGGTGCTCCGCCACCGCGCCGATCTTGGAAACAGCTACAGTGAGCAGGAGGTTCAGTTAAATGAGCAGGACTCGGATATATACAGGAAACAGTGGATTTACGCTGATCGAAGTGATGGTGGTCGTGGCGATTGTCGGGATTCTGGCGGCCATTGCCTATCCGTCTTATCAGGAACATGTACGCCGTGCCAATCGAGCTGAGGCCAGGGGTATCCTGCTGGAAATGGCGCAATTACTCGAACGAAATTATACCGAAGCCAACAGCTACGAAAATTTTGTGCTGCCAGTTTCGCAGTCACCCAGAACGGGTACTGCAAGATATACTGTCCAATTTTCTGCAGATACACTTACCCGCAATACCTACACGCTGGAAGCTGTTCCGGAAGGTTCCATGGCAGGGGATGCCTGCGGGACACTGACGCTGACCCAGACGGGTGTCAGGGGTTCAGATGGGGTTGTTGCCGAATGCTGGCAGCGATAGGTCT
>ENA-UOUJ01000201-UOUJ01000201.1-activated-sludge-metagenome-genome-assembly--contig:-NODE-201-length-49489-cov-15.550249_pt1 | contig 49489 bp, 36 predicted proteins | sample MGYA00249839_ERZ747224 | MGnify/ENA primary metagenome ERZ747224 (study PRJEB28782, sample SAMN03220277) | activated sludge metagenome | biome: wastewater; feature: sewage sludge; material...
AGCTGTATTTCGTAATTGACAACATCATCCAGACCTTTGGTTAGTTTTTTATATACCACACTGGCGCAGGTTTGGTAGCATTGCTTTGTGCCGGGCCAGACCTGTTGCCGTGTTTCTACTTATCTTAATATTTCTTAAGCAAGTAGCGTATGAGCCCGGCTATAAACTTATATCTATCATTATTGCAAAACAAGTAACGCTCAGGCATCAGGTTGGCTATTACACAACACCACGGCTACCTGCGCCAGAAGGTGAGAGTGGAGAGGGTAAACGTTACTTGATTTCAGTTATGTTTAATGACTTTATATACTCTTTATAACTTCGATCTAAAGCGGAAGTATCGCAATTGGTAAGTTTATATTTACTATCAAGTTCAAAACAAAAGAGCTTCTGTAACTCCCAAACGATTTTAAGCCATCCATAATATGTTCTTTTTGACCGCCAACTGCTGTTAATCACATATGAATTTACATCCTCGGAATCTTCTATAAGAGGATGAGTTTCAATAAAGTCAGATGCGTTTATGATACTGTTCTTTATTCTTTCCGAAAAAATATTCAAATTATTTGTAAGTAAATTTAAAGCAGCAATTAAACTGTCTCTTTTTGCAAAGTCAGTTGTAAATTTGGGAAAATATGCTGTATCAATCCTCTCAAACTTCAAATCTTTGTCTAATACCCTGATCCGATGCGCCACCCCAACTCTTGATAGTTCAAGGATAATTCCTGCTTCATTATAAATATCAGGATATGATTTAATCGAGAGTATATCTGCCAATATACCAGCATTTTTATTCAATTCATCAACTCGTGCTACAATAGCTTTGTCATCTAAGGATTCAAGAACGCTGATAGGTTCAATATTAAAAACTTTTATTTTTTCTTTGTTGAAAATCCTTAAGTGAAGCATAAACAAGCACGTAGAAATTTTACTTTCGTTGTTTTGCCAATACTCGATTTTGACAGCAACCGGATACCTTGTCATCCGACTATAGTTCATATATGGGTTCAACTCTGGGATGTTATAGTAAGAAGAGATTGTTTTGTTTAGTTTTGTTAAGAAAGCATAGGTAACCCAAGTATCTCCAATAATTTCAAAAGAATCATTTTCTTTAAAATCAGACGGCGGAAACACTACCATTCTTTTTACAGTAATTTCAGTTAATCGGCTTTTTAGAGTAAGTGAAACAAGGTCAACATTATTGCTTGAATATAGTCTTTCGAACTGCCAACCTGCAAGTTGGCTATATTCAAATTGCTTCTTTACGTATTCTATATTTTTACAACTTTGGTAAAAACTACCAATACTGAGTGAGAGAGCCAGAAAGCTAAAAACCACAGCATATGTCTCCTTATTGTTTCCGAAATAATTTTCTACTTTAGTCACGTTGAAGTATCTTGGGTTAAGAGTTCAGTTAACGTACACTAATATAGAGCTATTTTTATTTGATATGCAACCCTAATTTGATTCGCGCCGGGGTTTTCATCACCAGCCGTTGTGGGCCAGCTATGAAACCCTGGCGCTGAACGATTCGCTGGAGTCTCACGCTTCTCACTCACCCGGCGAAGACCCAGGCGGGACGAAAATCTCCATCACATCTTTAATAGATGGAAAAGTATTGCTTAGCTTTTCGCCCAGTGCAGCGGGCTTTACCCATTCAATCTGCTGTATATCTTCTTCTGTTTGAGGCTTCAGGGCCTGCGATGACGCGGCTTTCATGCTGTACCAGTGCGATTCTTTTAATATATGCCTGCCAAATTCAGTATAGGTATGGAAGGTGATTAGTATGAATTTTTTGAGCTGCACTTTTTGTAGCCCGGTTTCTTCCTTTACTTCCCTCACCGCGCATTCCTCCAGCGTTTCTCCTTCATCTAATTTGCCTTTAGGAAGGTCCCATTTCCCTCTCCTGTAAATCATCAGTATTTCGTTCTTTTCATTTTCTATCAAACCCCCGGCGGCCTGTATCACCGTAAAATGCTTGCGGAACATTTTTTTTGATTGTTCCATATTTGCAGTAAAAAGTATGCCTGCGTGAAACCCCGGCTTTGCTATTTCATGCAATAATGCATTAACGGCTGGATTTGACATTTCATCTATAAAAATGGTATCCGGGTGATGCCTGTATATTTCTATAGCAGGGGTTATCTCATCACAAATAAAAACGGGCTTATCGCCAAAGTATATTTTCAGAACCATACCATTCAATTTTTATTATTTTCGCGCCATGACAAACGAAAAAGCAGTAGCTGAAAAGCTTTTACAAATTAATGCTATCCGGCTGAATCCGCAACAACCATTTACATGGGCATCGGGCTGGAAAAGTCCTATTTATTGCGATAACCGCAAAACACTGTCTTTTCCCTATATCCGCGACTTTGTGAAATCGGAGCTCTGTAATGTCATATTCGAAAGCTTTCCTGACGCCGATATGCTGGCCGGCGTGGCTACTGCCGGTATTGCATGGGGTGCTATGGCTGCCGACCAGCTAAAGCTGCCGTATATATATGTTCGCCCCAGGCCTAAAGAGCACGGATTAGGCAACCAGGTAGAAGGTTATGTTGAACCCGGTAAAAGAGTGGTGGTGGTGGAAGACCTGATTTCTACCGGTAAAAGCAGTCTGCAGGTATGCAGCGTGCTTAAAGAGCAGGGGCTTGAAGTAGAAGGTATGGTTTCTATTTTTACTTATGGATTTGATGTGGCGGTGCAGGCTTTTGCAGAAGCCGGTGTGGTGCTTAAATCGTTAACCAACTATCAAACGCTGATAACCCTCGCGCTGGAAAAAGGAATAATAGGTGCAGCTGAAGAAGCCACATTATTAAGCTGGCGGCAGGATCCGGCGAATTGGGAGGGTTAAGGGATGTGGGAAATATGAGAATGTGAGAAATGTGGGAATGAGGAAACAGGCGGCCGGTACGCGATGAGAGGAGCGTCAGACCGCTGGTAAAATGTGGCAAATGTGAAGATGTAATATGCATTAACAATTTCTTTTACAATAAAGCGCTACCTTTTCAGAAATAATTCCGGCATAAATAACTTCTTTAATCATAAAAAATCTTACCATGAAAAAATTTGCGCTGCTTGTTACCTTAATTTGTGGTGTGGCATGGTCTGCCGTGGCGCAGCCCAAGAAGCCTGTAACGGTTAAAATTGCTACTCCTACCGTACAATGTGAACAGTGCAAAAAGAATATAGAAAACTATATGAAGCATGAGGATGGCATTGCCAAAGTGAATGTAAATTATAAGCGTAAGGAAACAACGATAACCTATCTTCCCGACAGAACGAACATTGAAAATGTAAAAACAGGGATCGCCAACGCAGGTTATGATGCAGGGGATGTAAAAGCCAATGAGGATTCCTATAAAGCGTTGCCTACCTGCTGTAAGAAACCGGAGGACCAGTGATAGCAGAAAGTTTGTGGTTTGTAGTTTGGAAGTTTATGTTTGGTTACAGGTTGCAAGTCACAAGTTGCAGGATACAGGTATAGGGTATAAGGTGTAAGGTGTAAGGTATAAGTCACAGGATAAGTTTAGTTCCAATAATAATCTTCCCTGTAATCTGAAACCTGGAACTCCCTACACCGCCTCTTTTATCTTCAGCAATTTTTGTAAAAGCGGTTCCAGTAGATCTAACTTCAGCATATTGGCGCCGTCGCTTTTGGCGATGGCCGGGTTGGGATGGGTTTCTATAAATAATCCCTCAGCGCCGGTTGCTATAGCTGCTTTTGCAATAGTAGCTATGAGTTGAGGATTGCCTCCAGTAACACCGCTGGTTTGATTGGGCTGTTGCAGCGAATGGGTGCAATCCATAACCACTGGTACGCCGTGTGCCTGCATCCAGGGAATATTGCGGTAATCCACTACCAGGTCCTGGTAGCCGAAAGTGGTACCCCTTTCCGTTAGTATAATTTTATTGTTTCCCGCCTTCCTTATTTTTTCTACAGCAAATTGCATAGCGGGGCCGCTTAAAAACTGTCCCTTTTTTACATTCACCACCCTGCCTGTTTCCGCTGCTGCCACCAGCAGATCGGTTTGGCGGCATAAAAAAGCAGGGATCTGCAGCACATCTATGTATTGTGCAGCAGGCGCCGCTTCATCGTGGGCATGTATATCGGAGGTAGTAGGCAGTCCGAATTTTTCACCCGTTTTCTTCACCAGCGCCAGCGCGTTATTATCACCTATACCCGTAAACGAAGAAGCGCTGGTGCGGTTGGCTTTCCGGTAAGAGGCTTTAAAAATGTAAGGAATGCCGAGGTTTTTGCAAATGCCGGATACTTTTTCCGCTACTTCCATTACCAGTTCCTCGCTTTCTACAACGCAGGGGCCGGCAATAAGAAAAAAGCTTTTCTCATTATAGGACTGACCAGCGAACAGTTCCTTTAAAAATTGTTCCATGCGGCAAAGTTAAGTATGAGAAGGAAAGCGCCAAGAACCAAATCACAAATCACAAATAAATTCAAATACCAAATCCGAAGAAGAAAATCCGAAATCCGAAGTGCGTAAACCTGAAGCCCGAAGGGAAAGGCAACCAAAAGGGAGGTGAGAGAAGTGAAAAGAAGAGTACATAGCCTGTCATTAGCAGACACCACCTGATGCAAAATTTGATTGCTAATTGCCACAACGGATATTCCCTGCAACCTGCAACCTATTTATTTTCTCTAAACTGCTTGGGTGAAGTGCCCATGATCTGTTTGAATGATCTGGAAAAGCTGTATTGGTCGGTGTAACCCATTTCTTCAGCGATCTGCTTGATGGGTGTTTTTGTTGACCGCAGCATCTGACTGGCCCTTTGTATTTTCAGCGAAGTGAAAAGCTGGATGGGGGAGTAATGTGTTTTTTGCCGGAACAGGGCCGAAAGATAGGAGGCAGATACACAGGCTTCTTTGGCCAGCTCATCAAGGGTAAGATTTTTATGAAGATGCTGCTTCATAATAAGAATACAGCGCTCAATAATATTATCCACTCCCTTTTTCATATAGTTGAAAACCGTGAGCCGGAAAGTGCCGAGAAAGCTATAGAACCGGAAATTGGCGTATAGCAGGTTTTCCATATTGTCCATCAGGTCAAGATGGTGCATAATGTCCTGGAATTGTGCTATCCGTCCTACTAATGGCGGGGTAGTTTGATTTTTATTATTTTTATCCCGCAGCAGGTAAGTATACATAGCCTCGCCAATGGCCCCGTTAAATTTTACAAAATAGAGGCTCCATTGATCCGAAGGCTCCACACCCAACTGGAAATAGGTTTTCCGGGGCAGCAGGGCAAAATGATTGGCTTTCAGTGATAGTTTTTTATTATTAACCTTATACCACCCAATGCCGCTTACGCAATAAATCAATACATGATCGGGATTGTTTTTCATTACCTCTTTTTCAAGAGTGCTTTGTTCCGGGTAAAAAGCTATTTCGGTAATGTACAGGTTTTTTCCGATGGGATGATCATCTAATTTGCTTCTTAAACGTGCAGGTAAAACCCAGTGCGTTTGAGCCGTTGCTTCCATGCTGCGTGCCGCTTGTTTTATTGCAATATTCACTATATTCAGACAATTTTAGAAGGTTTAAAAGTAGGATTAATTTAGAGGGCAATAATAATTTGTGCTATTCTTTTTATAACAATTAACATTGGCCGCTTTTTAAATTTGAATAATCTTTGACCGAAACCCGCAACTAAACGCACTGATCTGAAACATGCAGCACTTACCCCTGATTGATCTGATAGTAATCCTGGTATATCTCCTCAGTATGGTACTGGTTGGTGTATATTTTTCAAGGAAAAACAAAAACACCAAACAATTTACTACAGCTTCGGGTACTATACCGGGTTGGGCGCTGGGAATATCACTATATGCTACTTTTTTAAGCAGCAATACCTTTCTGGGTGTTCCGGGCAAAGCCTTTGGCAGTAACTGGAATTCGCTTGTATTTAGTTTGTCTATGCCTTTTGCAGCATATTTTGCCACCCGGTTTTTTGTGCCCTTTTACCGTACCCACGGCGAAGTGAGCGCCTATACACACCTTGAAAAGAGATTTGGCGCATGGGCCCGAACCTATGCTATGGTTTGTTTTATACTTACCCAGTTGGCCCGCATGGGCTCTATCTTTTTTGGTATCGCCCTCACGCTGCAGGCGCTAACCGGTGTTGATATGAAAACCATTATGGTGGTTACCGGAGTTTGCATTATCATCTATACCGTATTGGGAGGAATGGAAGCCGTGATATGGACGGAAGTGGTACAGGGGATCATTAAAACAGTGGGCGCTTTAATTGTGCTGGGTATTATACTATACGAAATGAAAGGAGGCGTAGGAGAGATATACAGGATCGGTGTGGCGGATGAAAAGTTTGGTTTGGGCAGCTTTTCTCTTACGGATTTTAGCTCTTCCACTTTCTGGGTTGTTTTTTTGTATGGTTTTTTTATCAACCTGAATAATTTTGGTATGGATCAGAACTATGTGCAGCGTTACCATACCGCGCGCAGTCAAAAAGAAGCAGCAAGAAGCGTTTGGCTCTGTGTATACTGGTACCTTCCCGTATCGCTGCTGTTTTTTATTATAGGCACGGCATTGTATGCGTATTTCAGCCAGCATCCCGAATTACTGGATGTGGTAAAGCAACAGGTGGCCGCCGAAAAAAATGTAGATATCAATACCCTCACACCGGCTGATTACGGAGATAAAATATTGCCTTATTTTATGGTGCTGAAAGTGCCCAAGGGATTGGTGGGATTGATCATTGCCGCTATCCTGAGCGCCGCAATGAGTACCATAAGCAGCGGGATGAACAGCTCGGCTACTGTATTTTTAAAGGATATCTACCAGCGGTATATCAACCCCAATCCGGGGCCTAAAAAAGAAATGATCATTCTTTATACCGTTACTGCTTTTACCGGTATATTATCCATCGTATTCGGTATCGCATTAATTGGTGTAAAAAGCATTTTGGATATGTGGTGGGAGCTGGCCGGTATTTTGTCTGGCGGTATGCTGGGCTTGTTTTTATTAGGTATGATCGCAAAAAAAGCCCGAAATGCGGAAGCCGTTACGGGAACAATCGTTGGCATTTTAGTTATTTTATGGATGTCGCTATCCAAGTATTTCCCCGAACAATGGGAGCATCTTAAAAGCCCGTTCCACGTGAACATGATCGTAGTAGTAGGCACTTTAACCATATTCCTGGTAGGTCTGTTATTAACGAAAGTGAAAGGGAGATGAGTATGAGCCTACAGGTAAAGGCTCTATACATTACAGTATTTATAGCGGAGAAGCAATAAAAGCAGGTAGCAGGGAACTGCTTTCTTTTATACCTGTTTTGCAGATTTATATTATTCAACAAGTATTTGAAAAAACCAAAGCAAATTTATGTCAAAGAAATTTGTTCCTGTAATGATAACGCCTTTTACACCAGAGGCGAAACTGGATTTTGATATGGTGAAGGTATTGGTAGATTTTTATCTTGCCGCGGGCGTAAAAGGATTATTCGCCAATTGCCTTTCCAGTGAAATGTACAGTATCAGCGATGATGAGCGCCTGGCGCTTACCCGGGCCGTGGTGGAGCATGTTAACGGCCGTGTTCCCGTGGTGGCTACGGGCTCGTTTGGCTTAACGATAGAAGATAAAGCGGAGTTCACTAAAAAAATATTTGATACCGGTATTGATTCTGTAGTGCTTATTACAGGGCATTATGCGGCGATAGATGAAGGAGATGATATTTTGCTGCAACGGTTCGATAAAATGCTGTCATTAACGGGCAATATCCGCCTGGGATTATATGAATGCCCCGCGCCATATAAAAGAGTGGTAACGCCGGAAGTGTTAAAAACACTCGTGTCAACCAACCGCATGTTTTATCATAAAGATACCTGCTGTGATGAAGCGCAGGTAAAGGCAAAGCTGGAGGTGATCAAAGGTACGCCTATGCAGTTTTTCGATGCGCATACTCCCAATGGCGTTTCTTCCATGAAAGCAGGTGCAGCAGGGCTGTCGGCCATAGCGGGTAATTTTTACCCGGAGGTGCTGGTTTGGTTATGTGAGCATGTTAATGACCCGTCTAAGCAGGAAGAAGTAGCATGGCTGCAGCGTGAATTGGCACGGGTAGATCCGTTGATCCATGTGGCTTATCCTATGAGCGCTAAATTTTTCCTGCATTTAAGAGGCTTGCCTATTCACGGCATCAGCAGAGCCCATGCGCTGGAGCCTACGCCCAAAGAAAAAGCCGTTTTGCATTCCATCTTAGATACGCTTAAAACGTGGTACGAAAAATTAGACATAAAGGAAGTGGCGTATGAAGATGTGGCCTGAGGAATAAAATACAAAGCACCAAGAACCAAATTACAAATAACAAATAAATTCAAATACAAATCCGAAGAAGAAAATCCAAAATTCGAAGCGAAATGCAACCATAAACTACAAACCATAAACCACAAACCATAAATTATAATTCCTAACCTCAAATCTAAATCCGACATGTATTATAGATTACTAGCCGCTTTGTGTATTGGTATTTTGTGTTCCTGCTCCGGGCCGCAACAGCATACAGAAACCGAAAACAAAGATATGCCTGCCGGTGATACTTCTTTTGTAAAGGGTTATTTTTTTACCACTCCGGCTCCTTTCGCGGAGTGCCATGCATCTACCATCCTGCATTTGCAAAACGGAGAATTTATGGCCGCGTGGTTTGGCGGACAAAAAGAGGGAACCGATGATGTAGGGATATGGCTGGTAAAGGGAAATCCCGGTAGCTGGTCGGAACCTGTTGAAGTAGCTAAAATACGGGAAGATGCACACTGGAACCCGGTACTCTTCCAGGCGCCTGAAGGAAAAATATTTTTATACTTTAAAGTAGGTAAAAAGATCCCTTCCTGGGAAACCTGGGTTAAAACATCTGACGATAACGGGCAAACATGGTCTGAAGCAACCGAAATGGTGAAAGGAGATAAAGGAGGAAGGGGACCGGTGCGTAACAAGCCCATTGTAACCTCTGAAGGGTTATGGATAGCGGGCGCTTCACATGAAGAAGGGAAATGGGATGCTTTTGCAGATATCAGCACCGACCAGGGAAAAAGCTGGACGGCTGCACCTTATATTGCATTAAACCGGAACGACTTCAAAGGCAAGGGCGTAATACAACCCACGCTTTGGGAATCTGCCCCCGATAAAGTACATATGCTGCTTCGTAGTTCGGAAGGCGCTATCTACCGCAGCGATTCCGAAGACGGGGGAAAAACCTGGAATGCCGGTTATAAATCGGGTTTACCCAATCCCAACAGCGGTATTGATCTTACCAAACTACCCGATGGAACATTAGTGCTGGCGTATAACCCCGATACGGCAAACTGGGGATCGCGCTCCCCGCTTTCATTAGCCATATCTTTTGATAACGGCGTTACCTGGCCGAAAATATTAGATATAGACAGCGGCGATAAAGAAGATGAGTTTTCTTACCCCGCAGTGATCAGTTATGGCGATACCATTGCGGTAAGCTATACATGGAACCGGAAAAACATCGCTTACTGGATAGGTACAAAAGACGCGTTGATAAAAGCGGCAAAAGACAGGTAGCAATTTCAAATTTAAGATTTCAAATTTCAAATTTGAAACTTGAATGGTTTAAAACATTCCCCATTCTGCATTACTAAACCCTTACTGATGCATACATCTTCATTGTTTTTTAAACGCATGCTGCCTGTGGCGCTTGCATTAGGCACCGCATGGGCTGCCCGCGGACAAATTGGCCATGAATATGGCGCCACCTGGGCCGCGGCCATTGGCATATTAACCGTAATAGCGCTTTCGGGCCGTAAAGACTGGTACGATCGTTTACCCGTTATTGTTGTGCTGGGCGCCATTGCATGGGGTGCAGGCGGTATGATCAGCTATGGAAAAATAGTTGGCTACGGGCATGCCGCGGATTACCTGAATGTAAGCTACGGCTTATTAATGCTGGTAATCATTGGCGCATTGTACGGATTTTTGGGAGGCGGGATAACGGCACTGGCTTTATCAACCACGCCTGAACATAAGGTAGACTGGGCGGCAGTATTTACACAGATGTTTGCGGGAGGGTATTTATTTTGGGGCTTTTTTATTTTCCAGTTGGAATGGTTCATGACGCCACCGAGGTCGGAATTGTGGGCTGCCTGTATGGGCGCCGCGCTTGCTTTGGGATGGTATATGTATCGTAACGGTTACACCTATGCGCTGCGTACGGCCTTTTTCAGCGCACTGGGCGCCGGTTTTGGCTTTGGGTTTGGTAATTTCCTGCAGCGCATGGGACACACTTCCGGTATAAAATTCAACTGGTGGAATGTAATGGAATATTCCATAGGTTTTTTTGGCGGACTGGGGATGGCTTATGGCATTTTTTCCAACAGCAAATGGCCAAAAACAATTGCATCACATAAAATATCCAACACCCTGGCATGGCTGTTTTTAATTATACTGCTCCCGGTCATTAATCTTATTGAAGGTGTAAACACCAAAACAATGACCGCAACCGGAGAGGGCATTCAGGCTGCAGATCCGGCTGCTTTCGCTTTCAACTGGCAGGTAATTATGTGGGTGATGTCGCTAATATGTATGCTGGCCCTCACTTATTATTATAAGCCCGCGTTACAGGGCGCGTCATCTCAGAAAAAGGCAACCACCCTCACTTTAGTTTACCTGGCGTGGTATATTATTATCAGTAATGTGGTGAGCGCTATATGGTTAACGCCGGCATTCAGCTCACAGCATTTATACTGGATAAACCTCGTGATAGTAGGGCTGTTTTTACGCAAAAGCACCACTGCTATAATGCCGGAAGCAGGCAATGCAGTTTCCGCCTCCTGGCCTGTTACCGTGCTGAAGTGGTGGGCCGCTGTGCTGCTCTGCATTTTATTACTGAGCTATATTGCTGTTTCAACGGGCTACGTGCATCCTAATGCGCAGGTAAGATTTGAATAACAAACATTGTTATATGATAAAATAATAATGATTATCTGCTATTTTGATTAATACGCCACGTATGCACGAATTCGTATAGCAATAATTCGTGCATACGTGGCATAATAATATTGTTCCACCATAATGTTATCATCAAATTCACAGAATTATAACAATAACATAGTTAAATTTGTATAACTAATTTATTATAGGAAAATGTCGTCAGATTTTGAAAAAGCAAAAAATGTAAAGGCCGGAACGATCACGGGGGTGATATCCGGCGCCTTATTATTATTCTTTTTCCTGGTTTCCTGGTCTGTGCCGGTTGTTATTCCTCCGCCTGTTGAGGAAGGACTGGAAGTAAACCTGGGAAACAGTGATGATGGATCGGGAGATATACAACCCCTCATTCCGGGTGAGCCTGCTGCAGCAGAAAAGGAAGTGAACACACCTCCCAAAGCTGCCAATACGCCCGTTCAGGATGTAAGAGCTGTTGAAACAGACGACAATGATGAAGAAGCGCCTGATGTAACAGTGCCAAAGCCCAAAGTATCTAATCCTAAAAGCACGCATGTTCCTACCAAAGAAAATACCACGGTAACAAAACAAAACAATACCAAACCACAGATCGTTGAAAATCCCAAACCTGCTCCTCCCAAACCTAAAGCCACTTATAAAGGGGGCGATGGTAGCGGCACGGGTGGCAACAATGCCGATTCGTGGAATGACAGCCGCAGCGAAGGAAACACCACGGGCTCTGGCGACAGAGGCAAGATCAATGGCGATCCCAATTCAAAGAACTATGATGGTTTTGGAGGTAGTGGCAGTGGTTATTCTATCCAGGGTAATTTAAGAGGCCGGCAAATTATCCGTCAGCCTTCATTCCAGGACGATTTCAACGAAAACGCCAAAGTGGCCGTTGATCTTTCCGTTGATGCTTCCGGAGCGGTTACAGCCGCCACCTACCAGCCCAGGGGATCAACCACATCCAATGCGGCAATGAAAGATATCGCTTTGCGCAAAGCCCGGCAATTAAAGTTTGCGGCGGGGGATGAACAAAGAGGAACGATCATCTTCAATTTTAAAGTAACGAACTAAAGATACCTGTTTTTGAAGCCCAATATCTTCAAAAAGGTATACACGGTCACATGATAACCCTGCCGTGTATGCCTTTCTTTATTGCACAAATTTCCGTTTCATTTATTATTCCGCTTACTTTTGCTTCCTGCATACCGGCAGCATATAGTTTATGAATTACAAAGCAACCGTTGACTTTCTTTACAGCGCGCTTCCCATGTTTAGCCGCATGGGTGCGGCAGCGCTTAAAAAAGACCTTACCAACACTTTTGCATTATGTAAAGAACTAAATAATCCGCAGAACAATTTTAAAAGCATTCACGTTGCCGGAACCAACGGGAAAGGTTCAGTAAGCCATATGCTGGCGGCAGTGTTGCAAACAGCGGGATATACAACGGGTTTATATACTTCCCCGCATCTAAAAGATTTCAGGGAAAGAATAAGGGTGAATGGCGTTATGATTGAGGAGGATTTTGTGGTAACGTTCACTGAAAAGATAAAGCCGCTCATTGAAACCATGGAGCCTTCCTTTTTTGAGATAACCGTAGCCATGGCATTTGAGTATTTCTCTGATAAGCAGGTAGACGTGGCCGTTATAGAAACCGGTTTGGGCGGGCGTTTAGACAGTACGAACGTAATACTGCCCGTGTTATCGGTGATCACTAATATCGGCATGGATCATATGAATATCCTGGGCAACAGCATAGAACAGATCGCTTTTGAAAAAGCCGGGATCATTAAGCCGGGCATACCGGTTGTTGTAGGAGAAACATTGCCCCAAACAGAAAAGGTTTTTGAAGCTGTAGCTGCTGAAAAAGGAGCGCCGCTGGTTTGGGCGAACAGGGAAAAGTACGCCGATAGCTACAGCTACCATGCAGAGGAACTTTCGGTTGAAATAGTGCGTGCTGCAGACAATGATAAGCAGAACTATATCCTCGATCTTCCAGGCATATACCAGGTAAAGAACCTGGTAACAACGCTTACCGCTATAGACCAGTTAAAAAAGGCCGGCTGGCATATCCCGGAGCAAGCCGCAGGTAAGGGGTTGAGAAATGTAAAAAAGCTAACGGGCCTGCATGGCCGCTGGGAAGTTATTCAACGCCAGCCAACGGTAGTGTTAGATGTAGGGCATAATGAAGACGGCATACGGCAGATAGCGGAACAATTAGAGCTGACGGATTATCATAACCTTCATATCGTAATTGGAATGGTGAAGGATAAGGAGATTAATAAAGTAATGCAATTGTTTCCTAAAGAAGCGTTGTATTATTTTACGAAAGCGCAAACACCCCGCGCCATGCCGGAAGACCAGCTTGCCGCCGTTGCCGCCGGACACGGGTTAACAGGTCATCATTTTCCTTCGGTGAATATCGCTTTGCAAAATGCCCTTGGCCGCGCACACAAAGCCGACCTGGTGCTGGTGTGCGGCAGTGTGTTTGTGGTGGGGGAAGTGGAGCGGAATTTAAAATGATGGAAATGGATGTTTTTATTTTATTGAAATAATAAAGGGACGCCCATAGAAGATGTCTCTTTAGGATTTCAATAGATCTGTTAGCGCTTTATAAACTTTACGGGTGTACTCATAAATATTTCAGGGCTTTGCAACCGCAGAAAATATATACCCGGTGCTAGCGTTTTGGTATTGATAATGATCTTACCGCTTTGCAATGAACCAAACTCCCCGGCCATTCTTTGTCTGCCTGCTGCATCAACTATTATTAATTTCCCTTTACTGATCCGGCTATCCATTTCTACCTCCAGCCGGCTTGAAACCGGGTTTGGAAATACCCTGATGCCCATATCGTTGTTGCATACTGCCCGAACCACTTTGCTGTACTCAAATTTTCCATCGCTGTCAACCTGTTTTAGGCGGTAAAAAGCTGTAGCGGCGAGGATTTGCTCATCTGTGAAAGAATAGTTTATAACCGAGTTGGAATTTCCGGTGCCGGGTATGTCAGCGATTTTTTCGAAAAGGGTACCATCACTGCTTTTTTCCACTTCAAATTTCTTGTTGTTGGTTTCTGTTGCGGTAGCCCATTTCAGCACCACCGTATTGTTTTTGCAGGAGGCTGTAAAGGAAATAAGCTGTACGGGTAATGCACCGGATATGCGCATGATATAGAAACTGGAAAAGGAAGCCGTGGAAAATTCAATAAAATGGTCACCATTATAATTTTCAATTCTGTCGTGCTCAATCAATACCGGTGTCGCGGGAATACCTTCCTGGCAAACTTCTTCATCCTTGTGTATGTCAAGCTGTTGCAGGGTTAGCGAGGGGTATCTGATCCGGAGAGCCGCAAATTCATTTTCCTCAAAGTATATTCTCAGTTTTGCTGATCCTGTTCCGGTGGGCCGGATGGCAACGTTACGGTCAAGGTAAGATATCCCTGTAATTGCATTATGTCTTATGGTTCCTGCTGTATGAACAAACAGCGAAGTATTGACCGTTCCCAGGTCGTTGCCATTTGCATTGATCTCGGCAATGATGTTGCCCGATGCATCAAATACCGGCACCCACATATAATGATTACCACTAGCGGCATTTATGGTGATGGTGTTGCCCGCTATACAATTGCCACCGGCTGATACAGCGGCTAACACGGAAGCATCCCAGGCACAGATCGTAAAAGGTCCAAAATTGATACTGCCTTTTCCGAGTATGCGGATAAAAATAATTTCACCCGGCGTTCTTCCTGTTAATTCAATTCTTGGGTGTAGCGAATTAATAACCGGTTCAGGATTGCCATCATCATCGCAGGTCAGTAAAATCAAACTTTCGCAATTGCCTGTGTATGCTTCCATAATTAAATCGTTAATGTTGTTGTCAGCAACGGAAGTTTGTATCACCAGGTTTCCGGAAGCAGGCACTGTTGCTTTATACCATACATCTTCGCTGCCCGACAGTTCTGCACAGGCAGGTGGCCCAAATCCCGGCGATGTAGTGGCATTGGCCAGGCTTGTGAGCAGCGGTGTGGTACAGAAACTGTTACTTACGCCGAGCTCACTGGCATTCACACATTCATCATTGATCGGAAGATCAACATCAACAAGACAAAAGTCGAAGGTTATATACCTGTTGCCGGCATACGAAAAAAAACGGAGGAGGTAACGATTGCCGGGAACCAACCCGCCAACCAGTTCACTGCCGCTGCCCGAGCCTATATTTTCGGAACAGCTAAGTGCCGCACCAGTTCCGCAGTTTGCATCATACAAGGCATATCCCAGGGCGCCGTTTCCCGATGTGGAAGTAGCTAATCTTGCGTTGCTGAAGTTAATGCGTATAGCGCTTGTATTGGCTGCAAAGCTGTACCAGATATCATCATCAGTGTAATCATTCGGGCACGAAAGTGCAGGTGTTGACGGACCTGCGCCAATTGTACTGGCTGGGGTTCCGCTATTGCAGATGGTTCCCACCGGCCGGGTTGTAACTTCAGTGGCATTTGCACATTCATCGTTGGCAGGTGCGGTAGCTTCCTGTATGCAAAAATCAAAAGTAGCCGCATTTCCCGCGGTTAATGTTGACCAGAACCGGAGAAAATAGGTATTGCCCTCTGTTAATCCGCCGATGATTTGAAACCCCGCGCCCGCCGATCCGATATTATTACACTGCAGCGCACTCCTGTTTGCAGGACAGGCTGTTTCATATAATGCATAGCCGATAATTGCACTGCCACCCGTGCCAATATTGATCGTATTGGAGAAGCGAAGCACTACCGATGTAGTTGTGGCAGTAAACTGGTACCATATATCATCATCATTCTCGCTACTGGTGCAGGAAGGAGCGGGCACAGATCGCGTAGCGCCTGCTGTACTGGCGCTAACAGACCCAGCGCAGGAGGATCCAAATGTCACTATTGATATTATAGTGGCCCCGATACATTCGTCGTTGGCAGGAGGCTGACATAAAAGGTACAACGGCAAATGCAATAGCAAAAGAATTGCAACAGCCCGGAGGTATAGTTGTTTCATCCTCGTTGTTTGTAATAACCGTGAATTAATTACACATAATCTCTCTGCCCGCCCAGCGATTGGCAAAGGCTTTTTTCGCCTCCTCGGAGCAAACTTTTTCTTCAACGGTCTGCTCATCCGATCCGCCTAATGCCTTGCAGGTTTTGCAGTCTGAATTTGGTTCATCATTCTTATCTTTTTTGCATGCGGATAGTGAAATGAGTATACCCGTTAATAGTACAGTGGCTGTAGTAATAATCATTTTTTTCATGTTAATTATTTTTTATTGATAACAAAAGCACTAACCAGAGCCGATGAGGTCTAATGCTGTCGCACTGCTCCTGCTCCTTTCCCCGCCAGGTCTTTCATGGCGTCTTCTTCAAATTCACCTTCTATTTCAACAGAATAGTTGAACCTGTCGGTTGGGAAACCCTTGTGTACAAGGTGGATAGTGGTGAATTTTTCTGCCATGTCGGCCAGTACGAATCTTACTTCGTTGCCTATAGAATCTTTTCCTTTCCCGATTTCTTTTTCCTTTTTGTTAAACGGCTCGCCACTGCTGTACTTGGCACAAACCGCTATTTCCGCTCCCGCTTTTCCGTCGGTTTTTCTGATGGTTATAATAACCTTATCAAATGGTGAGGGCGCAATGGTAAATGTTCTTTCGGTAGCAATTAATGAACCGGCAACTTTTTTGGTAGGGATAAGCAGTTCCCTGGCGCCAATTTCCCAATTGCTGTCATTGGAAATTTTTCCGTAAGATTTTAAGAGGTCGGTTTGCAGATCGAATGCTGCATCAATTAATTTGTTCAGTTCCTTTTGCGCGCCTGGTTCGCCGGGTATTATAGTATTTACATAAATTTTTGCCGCTTGTTTTCTAAATTCCTGGTATTGCTTCAGGAAGCTACCTGCCACTTGAATAAGTTTTGAGGTCACGCTTTGACAACTTGCCATAGTAAATAATTTTAATGCCTGCCTGTCGGCAGACAGGGTTATGAATTGGTTTGCCGAATCACACTTTAAAACTACATAGGATGGATAGCGAAAGGAATAATCCTTTCATATCTGGCGGCTGCGGTTTTATAAGTGGAGAGTGGGAATCATAATTGACGGAAGACAAATAAGTTTCAGGCTTAGGGATTTGAACGCTGAAAACTTTTGCAGAAATTTTTTACAGCGCGTTTAAAACGTATCAAGCATGGCAAGGAATTCATCTTTTTTGCGGCGGGAGATATCTACATGGTGATTGCCGGTGAGTATAACATAACCACCTTCGCCTTTTATATATTTCTGTACATGCCGCAGGTTGATCAAAAACGAATGATGCACCCGGCAAAATCCCGAATCTGCAAGCATATTTTCAAAATCTTTCAGATTCCTGGATACCAAGCAGCTTTGTTTGTTTTTTAGAAACAGCGTAGTGTAACTGCCATCGGCCCTGCAATAGATAATGTCAGCGGTGTCAAAAAAATCAATACCGGTTAAGGAAGGGATAGCAAGCTTTTCTATTTTGCCGGATCCCGACTGAATATTATGCAGCACGGATTGGTACTGGTAAAAGCTGTTTTTGCCTTGTAACCGGTCTTTTACTTTTTTAACAGCATGAACAAGGTCATCTACGTCAATAGGCTTCAGAAGATAATCCAGCGCGCTGAACTTGATGGCCTTAATGGCATACCTGTCGTAAGCCGATACAAAGATCACATCAAAAGTTACAGGTGAAAGTTGCAGTAATACATCAAAGCCCGACATTTCCGGCATCTGGATATCCAGGAATACCAGTGATGGCTTATGTTGCCTGATGCCTGCAATGCCCTCAGCAGGAGTGGCATATATTCCCGCGATAGCCACTTCAGGGCAGTACTTTTCAAGCGTCATCTGAATGGTTTCCCGTCCGTCTTGCTCATCATCTATTATAATTGCTGTAATCATCTTTCAGAAACTGGAATATTGATTTCTATACGCGTGCCCACCGCGTTGTTATGTGTATCTTTCATATCTGTTACCCGTATTATTTGTTCGGGGTTTTCCCTGTTGAGCAGTCTTAGCCGGTCTTCGGTAATTTTCATACCCATTGACTTTTTCCTGAACACAGATCTTTCGCTGAGTTGCTGCGCTTTTTCCCTTCCTACACCGTTATCTTCTATAGTGCACAGCAGCCTGTCGTTATCTTCCTTTACACCAATAAAAATATTATTTTTCTCGTATTCTTTTTTATGCATCAGTCCATGCCAGATGGCATTCTCCACAAAAGGCTGCAATACCATGGAGGGAAGATAAGTGCTCTCCGGCTCAATGGATTCATCAATGGAGATATTGTAATTGATCCTGCCTTTAAAACGCAGACCTTCCAGTTGGATGTACGATTCCAGCAAAGCCATTTCATTTTCCAGTGAAACCGTTGGCGATTCCGCATTTTCCAGTATGAGCCGTACCAGTTTTGAAAATTTGGTAAGGTAGGATGAGGCGTTTTGCGTTTCACCCTGCAGTATCATGCGGTTAATCGAATTCATGCAATTGAATAAAAAGTGGGGATTGATCTGTGCCCGAAGGGCTTTCATTTCCAGTTCGCTCATCTGTCGCTTATAGTCTGCATCCCTGATCTCATTGTTTTTTAATGCAAGTAATTTTTGATTTTTTAACCGTTGCCGGAATATGTAAATCAATAAAACAACCAGCAGTCCCAATAATAATAATCCGGTTAAAAGCCCTTTCTTTAATGTAGCCTGTCGCTGGGTTTCCTGCTCCTGTAGCAGTTTTTCCTTTGCCAGCAATTGAATTTGCCTGTCTTTTTCAGCGGTTTCATATTTTGTTTGGAGCTCATTCAACTGCCTCGCTGTTTGCTCACCCAGGAGTGTATCTGTAATCTTTGAATATAATACATGATAATTGTAGGCTTTTGAAAAATTCCCTTGCGAAGCATTTATGTCTGCAAGGTTTTCATAAACATCTTTCAACATTGGCTTTGATCTTATTTCCTTTACAAGGGAGAGAGCTTTAAGGGAATAATGTATTGCCGAATCATAATTCCTTAGCCGGCTATACCCGAGACCAACGCCTATCAGGCTTCTCGAAAGATCTTCTTTACTGGGAAGCTGTTCACGTATTGCGAGACCCTGTAAATGATAAATCAATGCACTGTCATACCGGGCCATTTTATCGAATAAGAATGCAATGTTGGCTAAAGACAATGCAGTACCAGTTTCATTACCAATTTCCCGGTAAATCTGCAGGGCCTGCAGGTAATTTTGTTTTGCTTTTTCAAACTGGTGTGTTTCGGTATAAAGATTTCCCAGGTTCACTAATACGTATGTCTTGTCGTTTTTTTCATCGAGCGTGTCGTATATAACCAGAGCTTTTTTGAACAGCAGCTCCGCATCAGGATATTTTTTTGTTTCTTTTAGTATGACGCCAATTGCATTTAGCGTATATCCTACGCTGTAGTCATTGCCATCCTTTTGTTCTATGTTCATTAACCTGTAATAGGCTGCCAGGCTTTTTTCATAGTCTCCCAAATGCGAGTTAACAATGCCAATTTGATATAGCACCGCAGCTACCCGGCCGGAATCGCCTTTTCTTTCGTAGTAATGAAGATTGGGTTCCAGGTGCATCAGTGCTTCCGTATGATTTCCCCTGAATCTTGCTATCACGCCATAATAATATGCTGCTTTCATGATTCCAGCGGAGTCTTTTAATGTATGGGACAACAGGTGTACACTGTCAGCGTATTGTTTCGCTATTTCTAATTGATGTATGCCTAAATAGGCCCAGCATATCTTTCCATATAAACCGATCTTTTCAGCGCCTCCCGGCGCAGCCTGCAGGTTTGTATGCAGACTATCAATGTAAAACTGAACATCAGCCGGAATTTTCAATTCATTTTTAACAACAGCAGTATCCTGTATTTTTTGCGGTTGGGCAGTTAACGAAAGTAAAAATGCCGGTAAGCAGGAAAAGAATAAAATACCCCGATGAAGTAAAATCGTTGACATAACGAATATTCTTGAAGTAAAACTATTCAATAAATCAGTAAGGAGCAAGCAGCCTGGGTTTAAAGCAAAGTAAGATTGCCGCATGTTATATGAACAGGAAATAAAATGGCAGCTTTATACCCCAATTCGGGTATTTGCAGGCAATCTCCTTTTCGTATCTTAAACGTTAAATGCAATGGTATGCAGGAATTATCGGTTAAGAGGCGCTACCGGATTGATTCGATTGATGTACTTCGCGGACTTGTGATGGTTATCATGGCACTGGACCATGTCAGGGATTTTTTTCATAGAGTGGTTGTGGAGGGCGGCGATGAGCTTGCCACCGGTCCTACTGATCTTGACAGTACCACACCGGCACTGTTTTTTACCAGATGGATTACTCATTTCTGTGCGCCCATTTTTGTTTTCCTGGCAGGTACTTCAGGTTATTTGCTTGGTTTTAAAAAGACAAAAAAGGAACTCAGCAGCTTTCTGATCAAAAGAGGGTTATGGCTGGTAGTGGTGGAAGTAGGGATCATTACTTTGGGCTGGACTTTCAATCCATTTTATAATGTTATCATTCTGCAGGTCATCTGGGCTATCGGTATAAGTTTTTTCATCCTGGGTATATTAATATACCTGCCTTTTAAAGCGATCTTAACTATTGGGCTTATCATTGTCTTTGGTCATAACCTGCTCGATTATCCGGGCATCAGCGCGGGATTGAAAGGAAGTTTGATTTCAGACCTCTTGTACTTCTCTGATTTTTCTGTTTACAATATTGATAAGGATCATTTATTTCTTATTGTTTATTCGTTTCTGCCCTGGACTGGCGTAATGCTGCTTGGATATTGTTTTGGAAGATTATTCAGTTCCGGTGTTAATGCGGCATGGAGAAAAAAGATATTATGGCAGATGGGAGCGGGGCTTTTACTGCTTTTTATTCTTTTGCGGCTTATCAATAAATATGGCGACCCTGTTCCATGGTCCGTACAACCAAGAGGTGATGTGTTTACTTTTCTTTCCTTTATTAATGTCAACAAATACCCACCATCGCTCCAATTTCTTTGTCTTACTATTGGCGGTGGAATGCTGCTGTTGTCATTACTGGAAGAGAGAAAAAATAAAACCACTGATTTTTTCAGGATATATGGTCGTGTGCCCATGTTTTATTATATCCTGCATTTTTATCTTATCCACCTGCTGGTTGTCATCTTTTTCTATGCGCAGGGTTATTCCGGCAGCCAAATTGTTACGCCCAACAATCCTTTCCTTTTCCGGCCAAGTGATTTCGGATTTAATTTGTGGGGAGTGTATGCAGTATGGGTATCGGTAGTGCTTATTTTATTTCCCCTGTGTAAAAAATATGACCGGTATAAAAGCCTGCATGTACATCACAAGTGGTGGCTTGGTTATTTATAGGAAAAGCAACCGGTGATACGGTTTATTGTCCTGAAACAGGTAGACAGATTTCACCGCCCCGGTTTCATGTCTCCACGAAATGTGGTTTATCCTTTTTTGTTTGGTTGAACAGCATTCGCTTTTTTCTTTTGTTTTATTTCAATTTGAGAATTAATTTCAAAAACTGGCCCGCCTGCGGATCAGCAAATTTTATTGTTTTGTTATCGCATTTACATTTCCGTTCACATCCGGAAGGATAATTGTGGCAGCCATAATTTAAAAAAATGATCATGCACAAAAAAAAATACCTGTTTATACTGCTGCTCTCTCTGCCTTTCACTATCGTTTCGGGTAAAGATTACCCGGCCTCATTGTTTAATATTTATTCGGATGGCGTAACATTGAATACCCGGTCTATTCAATATGCGCTTAACTATATTCACGATAACGGGGGCGGCCGGCTGGTTTTTCATGTGGGCAGATACCTCACGGGATCAGTTTACCTGCGGTCTAATGTGTCTATAGAGCTGAAAGAAGGCGCCGGGTTGATTGGCGCATTAAACCCCTGGGAATACGACAGGAAAGGCTGGACGGCTTTGCTGTTTGGATTAGACCAGGAAAATATTGCCATTACAGGGAAGGGGTATATTGACGGGCAGGGGCGCGAGGTAGCCCGCAATTTCGTAGATGTCATCCATCGCGGAATTTATAAAGATGGCTTCCGCTATGATCGGCCAGAAGCAGAAGCCAGACCGATGATCTTTTACCTGAAAGGATGTAAAGATATACTCATACGCGGCATTACGATCAAAAATTCATCGAGCTGGGTACAAACCTACGACCAGTGCACCGATCTTTGGTTAGACAGCATTTACGTAGACAGTAAAGCGTATTGGAACAACGATGGCATTGATATCGTGGATTGCAACGGGGTAAAAATTACTAATTCTTATATTGATGCGTCTGATGACGGTATATGTCTTAAATCGCACGATGCTTCAAAAGTTTGTAAAAATGTTGAGATAATCAATAATACGATACGATCCAGCGCAAATGGCATCAAGTTCGGAACGGCTTCATATGGCGGGTTCAGTAATGTGAGGATCATGAATAATAAAGTGTATAACACCTACCGCTCGGCGATTACTTTTGCAGCCGTGGATGGCGGTTTTGTGGAAGATATAATTGTTGACAGCCTGCAGGCCTTCAATACGGGAAATGCGGTCTTTCTTCGTATAGGAGAACGTGTGCCGGGTAAAAAAGGACGCATGGAGCATATACGGATATCAAACCTGTATGCCGAAATTGCTGCTACCAAACCCGATGCAGGATATGAATACGAAGGACCGGTAGAAGATATGCCGCGTAATATTTCGCCGTCATCTTTTGCAGGGCTTCCGGATGCGTTTATCCGCCATGTGGAAATGAGGAATATTGAGATCAGGTATCCCGGAGGAGGAGATCCTCATTTTGCAGCGGTTCCCCTTAATGCTTTGAACAAAATTCCTGAAAAAGCCACAGCTTACCCTGAGTTTTCCATGTTTGGCGAGTTGCCGGCCTGGGGATTTTTCTTTAAGCATGTGGAGGATGTTCGTATTGAGAACATGCTTCTTTCCGTGAAAAAAAAGGATTTTCGTACTGCCATTGTTATTGATAACGGGCATGATATAACGATCAGTAAGCTGGTTGTGAAAGAGCCGGCGAAAAAGGTGCCGGTATTTTCAAACAGATCCACACGGGTTGTTATTAAATGATTAACGCCCGGTTCGTGTCTCCGCGAAACGGTAGCTGGGAAAACAGGCCGGTTTTAAATTGGTTCTTGCTTTCATCCCGGGCTTTGCGTGAAATCTTTATATCTTTCCAAAAATTTCAGGCATGAATAATTCTTTTTGGGATTCAACATTAGGCAGGTTCAGGTTAGTAGCAATAGTGGAAGGTATATCCTACCTTATTTTATTGGGCATAGCTATGCCCTTAAAGTATTTTGCAGGACTTCCGGAAGCGGTAAAGTATACAGGCTGGGCGCATGGTGTACTGTTTGTTTTATATATGGTCTTATTACTAAAAGTATGGATACAGTACCGGTGGAGCTTTGGTAAAGTAGTGCTGGCATTTATTGCTTCTCTTTTGCCTTTCGGCACATTTGTGCTGGACAGCAAATTAAAAAAGGAACAACAGGCAGCTAATGCTTAGTACGGGTTTCGGGTGATTTTTATCAGGAAAACCACTGCACTATATCATAGTTTTCAGCGCCGCATCTTAATAGTTTTATGCCGTTTTAAAATACTATTATGAAAAGCGTTATCATTTATAAGGGCAAATACGGAGCCACACGCCAGTATGCCGAATGGCTGGGCACTGCACTTCATCTGCCACTTAAAACACAGGAAGAGCTGCAGGAGGCGGATATTAAAGCATACGATTTTATTATAGTGGGCAGTTCCGTGTATATCGGCAAGCTGCTCATCCGCGAATGGATAAAGCAATATGCCGGTGTTTTAAAAAATAAAAAGGTAGTGCTGTTTGTAGTTTGCGGCAGCAATAACCCTAAAGACCGGGAAAAGATCATAAAGCAAAATGTTCCTGACGGGCTTGTTGACCCCTCCCATATTTTTTTCCTGCCCGGACGGTTGATACAAAGTAAGCTGTCATGGAAAGATAAGTTTATGCTTAAAGTGGGCGCTATGCTGGTAAAAGATCCTGAGGCTAAGAAATTCATGCTGCAGGACAGGGATAATGTAAAGGAAGAAAACATTAGCGCGATGATCAGCAAAATTGAAACCTTACTTGCAGCGGATAACATTTCTTTCTAACGCGAAGCAGTAAGGGTATAGGTGTTACATTTTTTTCTTCCTCTTCATCGCTGTACGATGTCTCAGACTTCGAGATACAAATCCGTATCACTCAACGCTTCTTCTTTTTCTTCACCAGTTTATACGAATCATCAATCCATTCTTTTAATATTCCGGATGAAACCGATCCGTCTACAATGATGGTATTCCAATGCTTCTTGTTCATGTGGTAACCGGGTAATACACAGGAATATGCTGCCCTGAGCTCCTCTGCTTTATCCGGATCGCATTTTACATTGAACTGAGTGTGTTCTGTATCTAAGGAAAGTAATAAAAATATTTTTCCATCTGTTTTGAACACTACGGTATCGGGGCCGAAGGGGAGTGATTCTTCAGCGTCTTCTTTCAATAAGCAGTATTCCCGTATTTGTTCAACGTTCATGTGGTATATTTTTCAACGGTCAAAATTAAAACTTTTATTCACGCAGCGTACACTGCGTGAAACCTGTAACCCTTAGCCACGAAACCCAAACCGAAAGATTAACGACAGGTATATTATGCAGTATAAATCGAAATAGAATTTCTCTATAGAAATTAGAATAAGATTCAGCATAGGGGTGCTGTTTTATATAGTTGAATACCTTAATTTCATCACTATGTTTTGTTCAACCCACAGCAAAATTATTTGTGCCATATGCATGGTGGTTATTTTACTACCTGCATATTTGTTTGCCCAAACCGGCAGCGCCTCCGAGCCCGTTCGATATGTGGGCGGTGTAACCATTGATCCATCGGTGCATGAAGGCCGGCTGCGGTGGGCGGTGGGAGCGGAGAGCATACAGGTAATGCGTGCCAACAGAGCACATGGCGGAATAGACGGCGATTCGGGCTGGACTTACAATCATGCGCCTAACCTGGCCTACCGGAACGGGAAATTTTACCTGCAGTATCTCAGCAACCCGGTTGATGAGCATATTGCACCGGGACAAACACTGCTCATTACTTCTGCCGATGGACGCAACTGGGAAAAACCACGCATTTTATTTGCACCTTACCAGCCGCCGGCGGGGGTAAAAATTCCGCAAGGATATCATGGCTATATGATGCACCAGCGCATGGGATTTTACGTGGCGCCAAACGGGCGCTTACTCACCCTGGCTTTTTACGGGCATACGGAAGACCCTTTCCAGGAAGGTGGCATTGGCAGGGTAGTGCGAGAGATATACAAAGACGGCAGTTTCGGTCCTGTATATTTTATCCGCTATGAGTCGCATGCCCAATGGAATGAAACCAATACCAGCTTCCCTTTTTATACCCAATCAAAAGATACCGGCTTTGTAGCCGCCTGCAAAGCATTGCTGAACAATAAATTAATGATATTACAGTGGAAGGATGAGGATGATGGTAAGGATACTTTATATGCTGAAAATAAAAATGATGATCATCTTTCCGCGCTGTCTTATTTTCATCGTAAGGACGGCAAAGTAGTAATGCTCTGGAAAAAATCGAAAGCCGCTTTATCGGATGATGAAGGTGCTACATTTTCTACACCTGTGAAAGTGTCTACACTCTTAATGTCGGGCGGTAAAAACTGGGGGCAAAGTACAGAAGATGGCAGGTATGCCATGTGCTATAACCCGATAGACAACTCTGAATACCGTTATCCTTTAATCATAGTGACAAGCGATGACGGGATCATTTTTGATGATATGCTGCTGGTACAGGGTGAAGTGCCGCCCAGGCGTTTTTTTGGCAGGTGGAAAGATTTCGGCCCCTGCTATACAAGAGGGATAATAGAAGGCAATGGTAACCCGCCGGGCAACGATATGTGGATCACATACAGCATGAATAAGGAAGACATGTGGGTTACACGCGTGCCCGTACCCGTTACTTACAGTGTAAACACCCCTGTAAATGATAATTTTAATTCCTTTGTTGCGGGGAAAGCAATTCCCAACTGGAATATCTATTCACCACAATGGGCGCCCGTTGCAGTAGCGGATTTTCCGGATACAAGAAATAAAAGCCTGCAGCTAACGGATGAAGATCCTTATGACTATGCCCGGGCAATACGGGTTTTTAAAGAAACCACTAAGGCTGATCTGCAGTTCAGGGTATATGCCGGGCAAAGTGATCATGGCGAGCTGTCTGTTGATGTAAGCGACCGCTATGGCAATCGCCCGGTACGGATCAGCTTTAACAGTAAGGGAGAAATTGAAGTAACGAATGGCAGTAAAAGTATTATAATCCAAAAATACGGGCACGGCACTTGGTATGATTTCCGGCTTATCATCAATGCTGGTCTGAGCGGATCATTCGATCTTTTGCTGAACGGTAAAAAAGTACTATCACGGGCAGCATTAGCCGAAGCAGTAAAATCGGTAGAGCGCATCTCTTTCAGAACAGGGCCTTACAGGGATATTCCCAACCGCAGAACGCCCAATGAAGAACCTGAGCCTCCGTTGCCCGGCGCCGATGAAAAAGTTGCTAAAGCGGTGTATTATGTGGATGATGTGGTGGTGAATGGTGAAAAGTGAATGGTGAGTGGAGAATAATTTATTGTTTTACGTTTATCGTCTCACATTTATCGTTTCACGAGCTGCAATACAGATATAATTTGCCTGACGCAACACTAAAATGGATATCCTATTCCCAAATTAAAAATAAGGTTATCCCTTCGCCATGTGCTGCTGCCCAAATCCACCTGATCTATTACCCATCTTTCAGCTTCCGGCAGCCAGGGTTTACGCAAAGGGAATGCCACATCGAGCCGCAGTACAAGAAAGGATACATCAAACCGTAACCCCACACCTGTGCCTACACCCAGCTCTTTCATGAAGCTGTTACTAAATTGGCTTCCTGGCTTATCTGTATTTTTATGATAAAGCCAGATATTGCCCGCATCCACGAAAACAGCGCCGTGTACTATGCTGAATAATTTAGCCCTTAACTCTGTATTGAATTCCAGCTTAATATCGCCCGACTGATCGGGAATAAAATTCATGGTATTCATGTCTTTATAGGTGCCAGGACCCAGTGAACGGCTGCGGAACGCGCGGATACTGTTGTTGCCGCCCACAAAAAACTGTTTGATAAAGGGAAGCTCTGATGAATTACCGTAAGGATAACCAAAGCCAACGATCAAACGGTTTGCCCATGTATTTTTTGAAGAAAGCTTCACGTAATACCGGAGATCGGTTTCGAGTTTAACATACTGTGAAAACTGCGCTCCAAAAATGGTTTTAGGTTTTCCGTTCAGTGTATTGGCGCCGGTAATTAAACCTGCGATATTTCCTGAAAAATCAGCATTGCCATTAAAGTAAAGTCCTTTTAAACCATTGTTGCCTGTTAGTTCATTGTAATTGTAATTATAATTGGAGCCAATGATAAACTGCTTTTCAATGGCTTTTTGCAGGGAGGGATTATTGGCGGCATTGCTTTCGTACAAGGGGGTAACGCGTATGGGTTGCACGTAATTAATAGCTATGGGGTTAAACTGATGTTCTTTGCTGGCTGTTTCTTTCCAGGCATAACCAAACTCACCCCTGAAGGAATTCATGGTATATAGCTTTTCTTTGGTTAAAATATCATAGGCCACGAGTATGTTGGTTTTAGGTACAAAACCGCTACGGGTATCCAAAGTAACAAAAGGGATAAGAAACCGTGGAAAAGTAAGTTGGGCTTCTAATCCGCCTCTATAGGTATTAAAACCTTTTAATTGTCCGCTGTACTGTATCTCAAAACCGGCAGTAGCATTAACGGAAAGCAATTCACCGCCCCTGAATGTATTGCGGTTACGCCAGCCAATGGTAATGCCGGAGCCGGTAAGGTTATTTGATTTGGTATTGGCATTAATATCTGCCCGCAGCGATTTTTTGGGTAGCGAAGTGAGGTAATAGTAAACGTCTAATTTGGCTGAGTCGGGATCTTCAACAGGCTCAAACCTGTTCTTTACAAATTTAAATACCCCCAGGTTTACTAACCTGCTGATGCTCTGGTTGTGATCTTTACGGTTATATACATCCCCGGGGTTAAATTGCATGGATTGCGCGAACATCAACGGCTTGTATGTTTTACCTTTATCTACAACATAATAGCCTTTGTAAAATGCTGCATCACTTTTCAGCGTATCGGCTTTTTGAGCGCTAAGCCTGTAGCCGGGAAAAATGTATACGTCATTAATCGTATATGCTTTTCTTGCTCTTTGCGGAGTGCCCGGCTTAATTTTTACCTGCAGGTTTACCGTATTATTGCCGATTGTACTGTCGGCCTGTATAATAAGGTAATCCGGATCGAAGTAATAAAACCCTTTCTCTTTCAGCTCGGCGTCTATCCGTTCCCGTTCTGCTTTAACGGTCTCAAGGTTAAACGGATCACCGGTTTTAAGCAGCGTTTTACCGGATGACACGTTTATTGTTTTTTGTAAAACGGCACTGTCTTTATCGAACACCACTTCATTAATGATATAGCGGTTGCCCGTTTGAACGGTATACACCACCCTGGTTTTTTTATTTTTCAGTATTGAGTCCCCCTGTACAACAGCTTTAAAATATCCCCTGTTTTCCAATGTGCTTTGTAAAACTTTTACATTCCATTCCAGGTTAACATCACCGGCGAGTACGGGAGGTTCACCCACTTTATATTTCAGCCAGCCTCCTATTGATTTTTCTTTTTTGGGATTGCCGGCCAGGTTGTACATCCATAGTTTAAAAGGCATTCCCAATATTGTTTTATTGGGCAATGGCCTGGTGAGGGCTTCCAGTTCGGCTTTTATCTTCTTTTTTTCTTTGTTACGTGGCGCCGGGTCTTCTATTTTTATTGTAGCGCCGGTATATAAGGCTTCACCGGCAGGAAGCTTACGGGTACTGCTGCAACCTGCCAGCAAACAAACAGTTACCCATACTATAATAATATGAATGATCCTTTTCTTCATTTTATTGGTTTGCAGGGTTTGTGTTTTCCGGTGGATTGTTTTTTTGTTCCTGCCGTTCGGTTTTTTTTCTTTCCCTGTCTTTTCTGCGCTGCTCCTGCGTTTTTCTTTTTTTGAAGATATCCCTGAAGCGGTTATAGTCCACCGTAATAATAAAGCCTATGCCTGTCTCCACAATGTAACCGTCTATCACGCCCTGGTAATCGTTTTTCCGGTACCCTCTCAGCATATACCTGCCGTCTTCGCTTAAACGGTAATCCAGCGCTACATTACCCGCTATATTGCTGGCCCGCTGGTTGGCGTTCTGAGGACCTTCGATCTCAAAATTGCTGCCAACGGTAACGGTCAGGCGATCATTCAGCAGTTTTTTGGATAAGCCCACATTCAGGTCGGTACGGCTTTGCCTTTCCCCTGTAGTATAATCATCGGAAGCAGCAATATCGAAGTTCAGGTCAACGCCTTTTACCAGGTCGGCTGCCAGTTGATTGAGCTGTTCGGTCATGAGCTTGCTTACGCTTTGCCTTACCAGTGCAGATGTGCTGGTATTTCCACTGCTGCTGAAAGGATCTTCTGCCACAAAACGGTTTAGCAGCAATAAGGCAAAAACCTGTTTATTCATTTCCGCTTCTTCCTGCCGCAGGATGTCGAGCTTCGTTCTTACATTGGCCAAAATATCGTTTGATACACCGTAATTTTTATTATCCGGAAGAATAATATCAAAACTAATATTAGGCTTTAGCAATTTACCCGTCATGGTAAGCATTACGTCAAAAGGAAGCTTCTGCAGGTAAGTATTTCTTTGCGCTGAGCTTACATCTTCACCCAATTGATTCTTTACCAGGTCGAGCGGAGCTGTATTGGCGGTATATTTCGCGGTAATGTCTACATTGGCATCCGTTGGCTCTCCTTCCCAGGTAATTTTGCTTCCCTTTACAATATCAAATTTGCGGTGAAGAAAATTGAAGGTAAGATCATAGCTGCCTTCTTCCATTTCATAGGTTCCGGCAAGCGTTATTTTTCCGCTGGGATCTACACCTGCACTCAATTGCGCATCGCCCCTCACATTCAGAAAATCGCCGTTGCCTTCATCAACCACCAGCGTAAAATCTGCGGCTTTATCTATTTCAATATTTACCGAAACGTCCATTCCCTGCAGCGATGATGTATTCAGTGAATCATAGGAAGCCAAAAAAAGAGAATCATTTTGCGGTGCATCTTTATCAACAAAAACCACAATGCCTTCCCGGTCTGCCACTCCCGGCTCATTTTGGGGAAGGACGATGGTCATTTTTGTTTTTTCGTTTACTTTCAGGCTTCCATCAATTACAGGCGCTGTTTCCGTTCCCTTTACTGTGAGGTTGGTATTGAAATACAGTTGCCCATAAAATAATTTATTGTCTTTTTTAGTGCTGTTCAATGCCCTGAAATTATCCGCTCTTATTGTAAGGTCAAAATTGTAGTTCAAAAAGTTGCCGGTGGCGGCAGTGCCGTCAAGGATCAGTGCATTGCGGGCTGAGTCTCTGATCTCAAAGCGATCGAAAACAATACCCTGGCTGGTTACCGATAACTTTTCCTGGTCAATAGCAAATATGTTATTGAGCATGCTCAGGTTGAATGCTGTTTTGTTGAAAAGCAATTCACCGTTTACAGCAGGCTGATCTGTTGTGCCCGTTATTTTAAATGCCCCGTTTATAAACCCGGAAGCATCACGTAGTGCACCCGCCGAAAACGCCTGTGCGGTAGTAAGCGGCAGCTTCCGTATGTTGAGGCTGAGATCTATAGCTTTATTGTTAGCATAATAATTGCCACTGAGTTGTACATCATTATCGTTGCCGGTTATGGTTACATCGGCATTGTAGGTATCTGCTACTTTATTGTTGACCAGCATTTTTACATTCCCTATCGTATCTTTTTTGATACTCAGTTCATTTATAGAAAGATCACCAACAAACACAGGCTGCTGTGTGAGATTGCTAACGGTAATTTTACCGTTCAGTGTGCCGTCTGCTAATGTGGAATCGGGTTGCACAAAGCCGGTGAGGGTGGCAATGCTAAAATTGGAAAAGCCGATTTCCATCGGGGCATTTGCTGCTTCGGAAAGGCTATTGATGCTCAGTTGCTGCTTATCCTGGTTTAAAACAAAATTTTCCGCATGCACTCCTTCATCAGCTACTGTAATTTTATTATCTGCTGCTATTGTCCAGTCCTTATAATTCAGCAACAGGTCCGCGGGCTTTATCGAAAACCGGTAACCTCCATTTTGTGATTGCTGTAATAGTCCTTTCACGTTATATCTTTCGTTGTCGGCTTTGTCTTTTATATTCAATGCATAATCAATGGTATTGTTCGCTACCGAAGCGGTGATATTGGTTTTATGCAGGGCGAGGCTTTTTCCAATAACTATATTTTCTACATCAGCGTGTATGTTTATGGCACTGTCTGTGGTAGCGGCGTTTAGCTGCAGCTCATCTATTTGATTGGCGCCAATATGTACAGCAGGTGCAGCCAGCGATGCATTCCAGCCTTCATTGGTTGTGAACCTGCTTTTCAGCACTACGGAATCCATTCTTTCGAGCTGCGGTACAAAAGCCTTAAGCGCCGGCCCGTTTATAATATTTGCATTAATGGTAAAATCATAAGGCTCCGTTTTTTTTGCTGAATCCGTAGCAGCCATAGCGAAATAAGGTTGTATAGCATCTTGGAAAATGCTGCCCAGCTCGGTGAGCTTATACCGGCCAAGCAACCGGGCGTTCACCACATCACTGTTCAACTGTATATATCTTGCGCTGTCATTTGTGCCTGCCAGTAATTGAATGGTATCCATTTGCACTCTTTGCTGGTTATACACCAGCAATGATTGAAGGATGAACAATGTACCGTCAAGACTATCGGGATTTGTATTTTTAAAATCGCCCTGTACATTACCACGGTAGATCAGCTCATCGCCGGTTAAATGCAGGGCCTGCATTTTAATACTGTCAATGGTTGCATTCAATTGTACAGACGGGTATGCTTTTGAAAGATCGGCCATAGCATCCGCAGCAAAATGAATATTGGGGTCAGCAATATCAGCATGTACTGTTGCCTGCTGATTGGCTATTGTTCCCTTCAAATTCAAATCGCGGTATTCATATTGTTTAAGGATGGCCGACTTTATTTTTCCGGTAAGAGCAGCGTTGGCTGTTTTGGGGTCATAACCATTTCCTTTAATGTGGAAATCGGCAGATACCGGTCCAAGATTTTCCTTATCCTGTAAAATGGTTCCCAGATCGAGCGATGTTGTATTCAATTGAAGGTCGTAAACGGATTTGTTGGGGTCGGCAATTTGTTCCATTGTTCCTTCTAATGAAGCATTACCCAGGCTGGTTTTCAGTAACAGGTTGGTAGTAAGCTTCCCTGTATTTCCATTGAGTTTGCCGGATATATTCATTTGAGAAGGCAGGGTAATGTTTTGAGGCAGGGTTCCTGCAGGAACGAATAATGCCATGTCTGTTTGCGAACTGCTGATATTTTTGATGGAAAGATCGGCGCCCAGTTTATTCATATCAGGTAAACCCCTTAATTGTCCGCTGATGTCAATCCGCGTATCTTTCAATCCGCTGATCTGTAGAACTGGTACCTGCAGATCAGCAATGCGGCCGCTCATGCGGCTATTGATCAGCCATATAGCATTGGGGTCGGTAAAGGCTGGCTGTGAACGCAGGGAAGGCATGAAACATAATATATCTTTTACCTGTATTTTGCTGTTTTGCAGATCTAAGTTTAATTGCATGCGGCCGATATCCTTTTGTAATGCGCCTATGGAATCATATTGTATAGCAATATTCCGTTTCAATTCTGTTCCGGGTGTTTTTAAATAAAGCTCTTTTAAATAAGCCTGCCTGTTTGAATAAAGGAAATCTGTTTTCAACTGGTTCAATACAAAACCGCTTTGCTCGGTGAACATTGCTTTTGTGATACTGCCGCCGACGGAATCGCTGCTGTATAACAGATCGCTGACATGTAAAGACAATGCTCCGGTTTTCAGGTGCATATAGTCCATTCCGCTTTGCTGTTGGGGACTGTTGTCATCATCAAACCGCAGGTTAGTATTGTCTAATTGCAGGCTGGCCATCTGTATGCGCCAGCCGGCTTCGGCCTGGGCGTTTACTTCCTGCCGGGTTTCTTTTTTAACTATTCCTGCTCCTTCTTTTTTGCCCAGTCGAAGAACGGCCGTTGTACTGTCTAATAAAAGTGTATTGAGACTGATGATGCGTTGTGCGGGGTCAATTTTTTGCGGTTGAATATGCAGGGCTCCCAGGTTTAGCTGCGTATACAAAGCAGAAACATTATTGCGGTAATCAAGGTTGATGTTTTGAATATCTATATCGTCCAGATCTAGCTGTACATTAACAGGCGCTTTCGCATCTGCTACATCTTCTTCCGCAGGTTCTGCCTCAAGCAATGGTTTTGACTGGTACACCCGTGCGGTTAACCCCTGCAATGTAAGCGGCGCAATGCTGAACTGCATTTTTTCAAGGTCGAATGTTTCCAGCCTGGTGTCAAAATGTTCTAAATGAGCTTCCACATCATTGCCTGTAATCACATCGTTGTATACGATTCTGATATGGTTAAGCTCAACCGATCGCAAAGTAAAGGGAGTGGAGCCGGTATCTTCATCTGCAGGTTTGGCATCTGCAGAAGCAAAAGCATCAATAATAAACTGGAAGTTAAAAACGGTATCGGGCAGTTGTCGTTTAATTTTAGCCGTTATATGATCTAATTCAACAGACTGGACATCTATTCCATTCCCGGCAATGAGGTCAAACAGATCAACATTTACTTTTATGCTGCCTGCCGCAATTAAAGTGTCTTTGCCCTGGTCTTCTACATAAACATTTTCAACCACTACTTTTTTGGGAAAGCCGATGTAAATTTTGCCAATGGCAACTTTGGTCTGTAATTTTTTTTCAAGATAAGTAACCGCCTTTCCACGAATAAAATTTTGCACAGGCGGTGTAAGGATGAGCCCGGCAAGAAGCACCAGGAACAGCAGTATAAAAAGAACAGTTTTGGCTGCTATCCCTGCTATTCTTTTTCCTGTACTTTTTTTCGTTTCCTGTTGATCCATGCTATAGATACTTAGTGATTACCGGGGTATTTATTTTTTACCTAATGCCTTATCCATCAATAGAAAAAATCATGCTAATGCCTGTATACGTTGTATTTATATAGCGAATGTGGTATAAATTACCCACCACATGCTGCCTGTAGCGCAAAAATAAGGTAGTTTCCTGCGTGGGATTAAGAAAATGATAGGAGAAGTGGGGGTGTGAGGTGGGAGGTATGAGTATAAGGTGTGAATGCTGCTAATGATAGTATGATACTCCTTTTCCGCCTCACCTGAAGGCTGACTGCTGGTACCTGCAAAGAACCAAATTACAAAAAACAAGATCCAAATAAACTTCAAATCCGAAGCCATAAGCTCTAAATCCGAAGAAATACAACGGTAAACTAAAAATCATCTGCTATTGGATTCGGTTTCTGCTATTGCAGGGTTTTTCAGAAAGGGTTCATTTATCATTAACAGCCGCCGATAGTTGGGTAATAGGCGTTAATTCAACTTTTCGGAATTCCACTTCAGCACCTTCGGCCTGTAAAGCAATCTGACCTTTTTCCGCCGTACAGTTAAAACCGTCATTCACCAGGTCGCCGTTTACCCACACCCGTATGGAATTTTTTAGGCACTCTACTACCATCGTGTTCCATTCACCCAAAGGTTTTTCTGATCCGTCTGTCAGGTTGAGTATCCTTCTGTTTTTACCTTCCGTTATACCCCATTCTGCTTTTGGTCCGCGGCGTTTTTCCATATCAGGCACGGCTATATCTTCCACAATGCACCAGAAATCGCCCGCATTTTCATGCATCATTTGCACTTCAATGGATTTGGGAAACATTTTATAAAGCGACCTGGGAGTAGAAGCAAATACCAGCACACCACAATTTCCTGGTTTACCCACAAAGCGGTATTCTACCTGTAACCTGAAATTTTGGTACACGGAATCTGTGATCAAATGTCCGCCGGGAGTGCCTAAGCTAACCAGCAATCCGTTTCTTATAATAAAAGGATTTCTTGCCAGCGCATTGGTATCCATTTCCGGAACATCTATATGCCATCCGCTTAAATCACGCCCGTTAAAGAGGCTGTAGGAACCGGTTTGACACAGGGCTCCTACGGGCAGCAAAAAGATAAGGAAAAAAATAACTTTCATATGCGTTAGTGTTAAGATGGAAAGTTGATACCGGGTTTAGATTTACTGCAGACAAATGTAGGAATACTATAGCTGCTGCTAACCATTGTATTTCTCACAGGAGGTGCTTATCTTGTTCTGTATTTTGTTACTGATCCATTATAGCTCATTCCTATTATTCATCTTAACAAATGGGTTATGTACATCTTTCGTGAAATTTTCCATCTTCAGTTTGGCCGCTACCGCGATGCCAAAGCTTTATTGGATGAAGGCATGCAAAAAGGCTTATTGCTTCATCCCACCGGCACAAGGGTTTTAACCGATTTTACCGGCGAAGGTTACCGCCTGATTATTGAATTACCCTATGCCCGTTTGGCCGATTATGAAGCCGATCTGAAAAAAGAACTGGGCGGTGATCAATGGAAAAGCTGGTATGAGCAATTTAAGCCCCTGGTGTTGTTTTCAGAAAGGGAGATCATGAAACAGGTAATGTAGTATCCGCTGTTTATTGCAGCTTATTGATTTCCTGGTAAAGTACCCGGAAGCAATCCCATGGCGTATTGCCGGCTGCAGAAGCATTTTCTGTGCCGCCATAATAACCACGCAGGAATCCATCGGCGCCCGACCATACGGTTTGAACCATTCCCCGGAACCTGGAGTTCATTTCAGGTGTGGATCCATTTCTGAAGCTTACCATATCGTTTAACTGGCTCACAGCAATGGATGGATTTCGCCAGGGACAGGTAACTACGTTGAACCCTTTCATGGCAAAGTATACCGCCGTTTTATCGGGACGTTCATAATGCCAGTCGCATATCACTACACCTTTGGGGATCATATCAATTGCCTGGTGGGTATTGTTATGACTGGCTTCCCACATACCCAACCCTGTAGCATACCCGTCAATCAGCCTGTCGCCCCAGATCCATAATTTTCTTCCTGAACCGGCAAGATGGTCGTGTATACGGGTTACTTCTCCTGCAAACAGTTCCGCCTTATCTTTTCCGCCGCAGCGGGGGCACCTGGCATCGCCAATATAAAATACTTCATCCATGCCCGCATGAAAAGCATCCGTTTCAAAAGCATCGCAGATCTCATCCATCAATGCGAATACAATTTTATGAACGCCGGGATGCAGGGGGCAATAACTCTTGCAGTACAAACTGTCTGCATTGGGCCATACATATTTTTCCGGCATTTTTACATGGGGTGTTTCATCAAATTGCGGGTATACGCGCAAAAGACTGGATGTTTTGTTTGCCCAGGACTGGTGTCCGAGCAGGTTAACCTGTGGTATTACTTTTATGCCGTTCGCCCGGCAGGCGGCTACTATTTTTTTAACATCTGTTTTTGATAAAGCAATGCTGTCGCGCAATTCAGGGTGACTGGTATATTGATAATTATAATCTACACGAAGGATCAGTGTGTTTACCTTGCGGGGAGCCAGTTCCTTATTGATAAAAGTTACAAATGAATCCACACCTTTTGGCATCGGCGCCGCAATGCAAAACCCACGAACAGGTAATATACTGTCTAAAGTATTTTGAGCTAAAGCATTGCTGCTTACCATAAAAATGATCATGGAAAAAAGGAAAAGGATACTTGTTTTTTTCATAAAACCAATATACTGCATTTTTGTTGAAACAATCCGGCATAGCAAAACAATATATTTTTTGACACATAGGCACATAGTTGCATAGGAACACATAGTGTGCTTGGGTAATTTACAGACACTCCATATCCGGCACCTGGTGCAATGGTGTAAGAGGTGTTAATATAGTATCTATGATCCTACTGTGCCTATGTGTTTAATTTTTTTGACTACGGGTAAGCTACAGGCTCCATATCCAGCACCTGGTGCAAATGATGTAAGAGGCTTTATAATATCTATCATCCTACTGTGCCTATGTATTAATTGTTTTGACACATAGGCACATAGTTGCATAGGAACACATAGTGTGCTTGGGTAATTTGCAGACTCCATATCCGGCACCTGGTGAAAATGATGTAAGAGACTTTATAATATCTATGATCCTACTGTGCCTATGTGTTTTTTTTTGATTACGGGTAAGCCACAGGTTCCATATCCAGCACCTGGTGCAAATGATGCAGGAGGTGTTTATTATAATCTTCGGCTACCCAGGCAATTGTATGGGGTTCGCTTGTGCATACCGTTCTGTTTTGCTTTTCAGATGAAGTATTGTTCAGTATAACACAAATATGCCGGTTCAGCAGTTGCCACAGTTGAATTAAGTCTTGCACACAATATTCCTTGTAATTGCATATGCTTACCCACTCATCCTGCTGGTAGGTAATCCGGGGCTCATCTTCATATTGCGCTACAATAAACCGTCTGATATTATTTTGTGCTGAATCTACCAAATGACCCAGTATTTCTTTTTTGCTCCATTTGTGCGGTAATGGTTTGTATGTGTAATTTGCCTCATTAATCCCTGCCAGCAGCAGACTGTATTTTTCAACAATAGCCTGCAGTTCATGGATGGTAGCTGTCATAGCGATGTAAATTGTTCATAAAATTATAGCATTTGTTTTAGGCGCAACCCCAATTTTTGTCTTTATTCGCATTGCGTAGTTGCTGAAGTTTGGCGATAATGATTGGTATAAAGCGCACTGCCTGTAAAATAACTTGAAGTGAAGAGAGCCTGTTTATTTGCCGCTTTTCTTTTGTCCTGGTTTATTGCACCCGTGGTATCATCCGCGCAGAATAAACCCAAACCCAATATCATCTTTTTTTTGGTAGATGATATGGGCTGGCAGGATACTTCGGTTCCTTTCTGGACGGAAGCAACGCCTTTTAACCATTTGTATCATACACCCGCCATGGAGCGGCTGGCGGCCTCGGGCATGAAATTTACCCAGGCTTATGCCAGCAGCGTGTGTTCGCCTACCCGTGTGAGCTTGATGACAGGAATGAATGCGGCAAGGCACCGGGTAACCAACTGGACTTTGCGAAAAAATGCCTCTAATGATGCGAAAGACGATGTGCTTGAGTATCCGCTATGGAATGTAAATGGCTTATCGCCCGTTCCCGGTATTGAGCGCACCGTGTATGCTACCCCGTTACCCGCTGTACTACGGAACAACGGGTATTATACCATTCATTGCGGTAAAGCGCACTGGGGCGCAATAGCCACGCCTGGGGCTGATCCCAAGAACCTGGGCTTTGACGTGAATATTGCCGGCCACGCTGCAGGCGGCCCGGCCACTTACCAGGGACGAAATGATTTTGGTAACAATTCGCCAGACGCCGGCAAACAGGTATGGGCCATTCCGGGACTGCAAAAATACTGGGGGCAGGATATTAACCTGAGCGATGCGCTTACCAGGGAAGCTATGCTGGCAATGGATACTGCCCTCTCATTGCATAAGCCATTCTATTTGTATTTATCGCATTACGCCATACATGTTCCGTTGGAAGCCGACCATCGCTACTATAAAAAGTATCAGGATCAGGGCTTGCCCGAAAGTGAAGCCCGGTATGCTTCTATGATAGAAGGCATGGACAAAAGCTTAGATGACATTTTGAATTACATTGATGAAAAAGGTATTGCCGGCAATACGATCATCATTTTTATGTCGGACAACGGCGGACTGAGTGCCCATGCCCGGGCAGGCAGTCCCCATACCCATAACGCCCCGCTCAACAGTGGCAAGGGCTCTGCCTATGAAGGCGGCATACGGGAGCCTATGCTGGTAAGATGGCCGGGTGTTACCGAAGGCGGCAGTACCTGTGATCAATATATTATTGCTGAAGATTTTTTCCCAACCATCCTTTCTTTGGCTAAAATAAAAACGCCGGAAACGGTACAGCATGTTGATGGTATATCTTTTGAAGATCTTTTAAAAAATCCGCAGGCCAAAAGAAAAAGCCGTAACCTGTACTGGCATTTTCCCAATAACTGGGGTCCTGCAGGACCCGGTATCGGAGCAACCAGTTCCATCCGTTCCGGCAACTGGAAACTGATCTACTATTATAAAGATGCACGATCGGAATTATTTAATATAAAAGACGATATCGGAGAGAAGAATAACATTGCACAAAAATACCCGGCTATGGTGAAAAGCCTGGCCAGCCGGCTAACAGTATATTTAAAAGAGGTAAAAGCCCAAAGGCCGGTGTATAAATCAAATGGTAAGCACACGCCCTGGCCGGGTGAAAGAGCATCCTTATAAATACAAGTTAAAAAACCGGAGTATGAAATTAAAATACCTGTTTGGGATACTGATCTGTTTTTTAATAGCTGAAAAAGCCGCGGCGCAAACAACAGAAACCATTACCTGGTGGAACCCTGCCGGCAATGCCTTTCCTGTTCTTGAAGGGCAGGCATGGCCAAAGGAAGTGAAAAGCTTTTACGACCGCTTACCCGCTAGAGCCGAACAAACCGTAAGAAAAGAAGTATGGAATTTATCGCGGCACAGCGCTGGACTGTACATTAAATTCAAAACGAATGCAAGTAACATTGTGGTTCGCTACGGCGTAACTTCAACAGGCAACTTCGCCATGCCGCATATGCCGGCTACCGGAGTGAGTGGAGTAGACCTGTATGCTATTGACCATAGTGGAAACTGGGTGTGGGCGCCGGGGCAATATAATTTTTCTGATACGATAACCTACCGGTATGCCAATATAGAAGCAGACACGCAATTTAAAGGAAGGGATTGCGAATTCAGGCTGTTCCTTCCCCTATACAATGCCGTTAGCTGGATGGAAATTGGCGTTCCGGAAGGAAATACGTTTATCCCAATGCCGCTTTCAGAAGAAAAGCCGGTGGTGATCTATGGCACTTCTATAGCCCAGGGCGGTTGTGCATCCCGGCCCGGCATGGCATGGACGGCTATATTAGAACGGCAGTTGGATTATCCCTTAGTCAATCTCGGTTTTTCAGGTAATGGAAGATTAGAAAAGCCGGTGATTGACCTGATGACAGAAATTGACGCTAAAATATACGTGCTCGATTGTTTGCCTAACCTGGTAGGTGTTCCCGATGAAGAACTGGAAAATAAAATCAGGGAATCTGTGAAAGGCTTGCAGAATAAACGTCCTTCCACACCCATATTATTGGTTGAACACAGCCTGGGCTCCCATTCGGGTATCATCAATGCTAAAAGAGTGGAGGATTGTGAAAGATCAACAAAGGTATTGCAGCAAACCTTTGCGAAGCTAAAAAGCGAAGGTGTAAAAAATATCTATATATTATCCAGTACTGCGCTGGGTATGGATATTAATTCAACCGTAGACGGCAGCCATCCCACCGACCTGGGCATGAAGCAGCACGCCGACGCATACACGAAAGCCATCCGCGAAATTGTGCATGAGCCTGCAAACCCGGCATACAGTACTACGCAGCCTGTTATACAAACCCGCGACGGGTACAACTGGCGTGGAAGACACAATGCCATCATTGAACTCAATAAAAAATCTCCACCCCGTAATGGAATTATCGCTAATTCCATTATTCATTACTGGGCGGGTGAACCCAAAGACCCGATTGTAAGGGGAGAAGATTCGTGGAACCGCTACCTGGCGCCACTGGATCTCAGGAATATGGCATTTGGCTGGGACAGGATAGAAAATGCGCTATGGCGGGTATACCATGGTGCATTAGACGGATATACCGCAAAGCACGTGGTGATCATGATCGGCACCAATAATTTGGCCATCAATACCAATGAAGAAATAATAGCAGGATTGAAACTGTTGGTGGAAGCCGTTCAACTGCGTCAGCCGGGAACAGCCATACTGCTTTCTGGTATATTTCCAAGAAGAGATATGGAAAAAAGAGTGGGGGAGATCAATGGAAAAATTACAAAACTGGCAGCGGCAATGAAGGTTACCTATATTAACCCCGGCCGGGTATTCCTTAAGGCTTCCGGTAAAATTGATGAAAATCTTTTTAGCGACGGACTGCATCCTAATGCGGCGGGCTATAATAAGCTGGCGCCGGTGCTGGCGGCTTACCTTAAAAAATAATAGCGTTTGATAATCCCTTGCTTAGTATCTTTCAAATTTTTGAATGATACGGGGAAAGATTATGAAACCATAAACCACCAGTATGAAGTATTTGATTTATTTAAGCTTAACTTTTGGTTGTATTGTTGTTAGCGCCCAGGAAAAATCTTTGCAATGGCAGCAGGTGGCGCCGGGCGTATGGAAAGCTGTAGCAGGTGTTCCGGAAGAGATAAGCCCTTTAAGCATTGCCGGTATACAGCCCAATGAGCAGGCGCTTGCAAAGCTGGGTGAGCCGGTTTTTCCGGCAAACTTACGGCAAAGTGTAAACGAAATTTTCGATGCAAAGACCCTGCTTCGGTTTCCTTTGGAAAAAGAAGAACAGCTTTTTGGATTGGGATTGAATTTTAAATCGGTTCAGCAAAGAGGCACCATTAAGGAATTGCAGGTAGATCATTATGGCGGAAAAGATGATGGCCGTACCCATGCGCCTGTTGCGCTATATATATCCGATAAGGGCTACGGGGTTTTGATCAATGCCGCACGTCGCATTAAAGTGTACGCGGGCATAGCCGTGCGCAAAGACAGTAAAAGCCCGCCGGAGGAAATGAACCGCAATACCCAGTCCAACTGGGATCCGCAGCCTTACTCCGATGCAGTGGAGATAGTAGTGCCTGCGCCTGGAACAGAAGTGTATGTTTTTGCAGGCAGCAATGCTTTGGAAGTGGTGCAACGTTATAATCTGTTTTGCGGCGGAGGTGTATTGCCACCCAAGTGGGGACTGGGTTTTACCCAACGTACCCCAACACTTTTTTCAGATAAGCAGGTGATGGAAGAAGTGGATGCTTTTGAACAAAGAGGATATCCTTTAAGCTTTATAGGACTGGAGCCTGGCTGGCAAACCTATTCCTATCCTAATAATTTCGTTTGGGATAGCGCTCGCTTTCCCCAGCCGCAAAAATTTGTCCGGGGGTTATTAGATAAAAATATTAGGGTAAACCTGTGGATCAACCCATATATATCTTCCCATTCACCCATTTACAAAGATGTGCTACCCTACACCGGTACGCATACCGTTTGGGCTGGTGTGGTACCCGACCTTACGCTACCTCCGGTACAGGATCTGTATAAAAAACTTTTTTCGCAGCAGCATCTCGGTATCGGCGTATCGGGGTACAAAGTAGATGAAACAGATGGCTACGATGTATGGCTTTGGCCCGATGGCGCTAAATTCCCTTCCGGGCTGAGCGGTGAGCAAATGCGCCAGGTATATGGGTTGCAGTTTCAGAAAATGAGCGACCAGTGGTTCCGCGAAAAAAATCAGCGTACTTACGGGTTAACGCGGGCTTCCAATGCAGGCGCGCCTTCTTTGCCTTACGTGATCTATAATGATTATTACAATCACCGCGATTTCATTACGGCTTTATGCAACAGCAGCTTTATAGGCGTGCTGTGGACGCCGGAAGCACGTTCGTCCAAAACAGCGGAAGAATGGCTGCGGCGCATGCAGTCGGTTTGCTTTTCTCCTATGGCTATGCTCAATGCATGGGCGGATGGTACCAAGCCCTGGACTTTTGCTGATGTGGCCAACGAAGTGAAATCGGTAATGCTGCTGCGCATGCAATTGCTACCCTACCTGTACAATGCATTCGCGCAATATCATTTTGAAGGAAAACCACCGGTACGGGCCATGAATTTAGAAGAAGGATTCCTTTTTAATGCGAAAGCAGAAAGGGGAAATTTGAATTCATCCGACAACCCTTATGAAACAGCCATAAAGCAGGATATTAAAGACCAGTACATGTTGGGTGATTATATATTGGTAGCGCCGATGTTTGCCGGTGAAAAAACAAGAAAGGTAGTGTTGCCTAAAGGCAACTGGTACGATTTCTATACGGGCAAGCTTGCAGGTAATGGCGCTATAATTCAAATTGAACCGGGACTTCAAAACATTCCTTTGTTCGTAAAAGAAGGAGCCCTTATTCCAATGATCCCGCCGGTATTGCATACGCCGGGTAAGGATGAAATATTACCTTTAACGGTAAGACATTACGGACATGCGGAAAACAGTATAGAATTGTATGATGATGATGGCGAAACCTTTGACTATGAAAAAGGCGCTTATGCCAGGGCGTTATTGTCGGTAAAGAAAGATAAGAAAGCTGTTTTAAAAGGTTCGGTGGTATTACCTAAAAGCAAGGCTTTTCATTATAATAAAGTGGAGTGGGTGTTTATGACGAAGTAGGAGAGGAGGTTTCAGGTTACAGGGTACAGGGTACGGGTTGCAAGGCCATAGGTTACAAGTTGCAGGGGAAACGATAGACGGGAAGGGAACGATGAAAGGGGCTTCTTCTCATGTTTCACTTCTCACTTTTCATTATTCACAATTCACTATTGACTATTCACCACTTTTCCAGATATGAACAAGATCATCAGAAACATATTATTGCTCTGCATCTTCGCCTGCACATCTGTGTTTGCGCAGCAGGGGCCGGATCAAAGCCCATGGCATGGCTTTGTTAAACACAGTTTTATTTTTGAGGGAAGGCAGGCGCGTATTGTGGCGCCGCAACAGGCTTTGCCGGGAAACCCGTGGGTATGGCGTGCCTATTTCCCCGACTGGCATACCGATATGGACAGCATTCTTTTAGCACGTGGCTTCCATATCGCGTATGTTGATTGTGGTGATATGTTTGGCAGTGCGGAAGCCATGCAGGTATGGGATAAATTTTACGATTATCTTATACGCGAAAAACGTTTTGCAGAAAAGCCGGCATTGGAAGGCGTAAGCCGCGGCGGACTGTATGTATATGCATGGGCTAAACGGAATCCAGGTAAGGTGAGCTGTATTTATGCCGAAGCACCTGTATTAGACATTAAGAGTTGGCCCGGTGGCAAGGGAAAGGGAAGGGGCAGCGATGCCGACTGGAAAAAACTATTCAAAGCATATCATTATACAGAAGAGCAGGCTATGGCTTTTGCCGATAACCCGGTTGATCACTTAGAAACACTGGCCGCGTTTAAAGTGCCTGTTGTGCACGTGGTATGTGAAAGAGACAGCATTGTGCCACTGGCTGAAAATACAGCAATACTGGAAAAGAATTACAAAAAGTATGGAGGCAAAATTCGCGTGGATTATATGACGGAAGGTGTAAATGATGTGGGACATCATTTTACGATTAAAGATCCGGAACAATATGCGGATTTTATTTTCAATCATACGATCCCTTTAAAGCAAACGCTTACTAATGAAAAATTTGTGCATAGCTATGGCAGCCTGAACAATACGTTTTACCAGGTTAAAGAAAAAAAGGAGCTGACCGTTGCTTTCCTGGGTGGCTCCATAACACAAAACCCCGGCTGGAAGGATAAGACAGCCCAATACCTGCAGGAAGCTTATCCTCAAACAACCTTTCATTTTATATATGCGGGCATTGCATCTTTGGGAAGCGTACCGCATGCTTTTCGTTTGCAAACAGATGTTTTAAGTAAGAGAAAAGTTGACCTTTTGTTTGTAGAAGCGGCGGTAAACGATTTGGCCAATCAAACCCCTGTAGCACAACAGCAAAAAGCAATGGAAGGCATAATCAGGCATGCGCTTACGGCTAATCCTTACATGAATATTGTATTGATGGCTTTTGCAGACGAAGACAAGATCAGGGACTATGAAAGTGGCAAAACACCTGCAGAAGTAGCTTTACACGACCAGGTGGCAAAGCATTATCGGCTTTCTTTTCTTAACCTTGCACAGGAAGTGCAGCAGCGGATTGCTAATAAAGAGTTTACATGGAAGGATGATTTTAAAGATCTGCATCCTTCTCCTTTTGGACAGGAAATTTATTTTCAAACCATTAAAACACTTTTAAAAAAGGCAGGCGCGGAGTATAAAGAAGAAGGATTAACACCTGTAAAACTTCCGGTTGCCCAATATAAATCAGCTTATGATAATGGAAGATATGTAAGTGTAGACAAAGCCACTGTGCTGAAGGGGTTTTCCGTTACCCCGGGCTGGCAGCCCAAAGACGAGGTGGGAACAAGAGCAGGATTTGTGAATGTGCCTGTGCTTGAAGCGGGCCACCCCGGTGCTTCTTTTAGCTTTACCTTTACAGGAAATGCGGCGGGTATTGCCATTGTGGCCGGGCCGGATGCGGGAATGATAAAATATACAGTGGATGGAAAGCCGGCCAAAACCATTGATATGTACACACAGTGGAGCGGGGGATTGCATTTGCCCTGGTATTTGGTTCTGGCTGATGGTTTGCCTCGCGGTAAACATGTATTGAAGGTGGAGATCATTGCTCAAAAGAACAAAGATTCAAAAGGGAATGCCTGTCGCGTTGTACATTTTTTGGTGAATAAGTAAAAGACGGGTGGGGCAGGCCAATAGTGAACAGAACGTTGAAGCGTGCGACGCCCGCCCGTGCCGGTACGGACGGGCAACTGGGTTTAATAGTAGTACTGAAACCGGGCTCATAAAAAAATACAGTACAAATGCTGTTCAGATTAAGAAATTAAAAAACAGGGTCAGTTATTTTTACAAAATAAATATCATTTCATTTATGGTTAACAGCACAAAAAACATACGCGTATTAGTAGTTGGTTGCGGCAATATGGGAAGCTCTCATGCAACTGCTTATCACCATCTTGATGGTTTTGAAATTTGCGGGCTGGTTTCAGGGGGGAGCACTAAAGAAATATTGAATGAGAAATTAGGTGGCGGCTATGACCTGTATAACGATTTTGACCTGGCCATGGAAGCTACAAAGCCTGATGCGGTATGCATATCTACCTATCCCGATACGCATGAACGTTTTGCTATAAAAGCAATGGAAAGCGGCTGCCATGTTTTTGTTGAAAAACCTATAGCCGATTCAGTTGCTGCCGCGGAACGCGTGGCGGAAGTTGCCCGCAAAACGGGAAAGAAATTAGTAGTGGGTTATATCCTGCGGCATCACCCATCGTGGGAACGTTTTATTAAAGAAGCGCATAAGCTGGGTAAGCCGTTGGCCATACGGATGAACCTGAACCAGCAAAGCAGCGGAAAAATGTGGACGTTGCACCGCAATCTTATGAAATCATTGAGCCCTATTGTTGACTGCGGTGTGCATTATATTGATGTGATGTGCCAGATGACCCGCTCAAAACCGGTGCAGGTATATGCTATAGGAGCGCGGCTAACCGAAGAAATTCCGGCAGGAAATTATAATTACGGTCAGCTACAGATCCGTTTTGAAGACGGATCGGTAGGATGGTATGAAGCAGGGTGGGGCCCCATGATCAGTGAAACGGCTTTTTTTGTAAAAGATGTAATTGGTCCGAAAGGCTCGGTATCCATTGTTGCCAAAACAGCGGGAGGAAGCGGTAAATCCGATTCTATTGATGCGCATACCAAAACGGAATCGTTGCTGGTGCATCATGCAGAATTAGACGCGGATGAAAAATTCGCAAAGGAAGATGAATGGATCAACTTAGAAGATGAGCCCGGCCACCAGGAATTGTGCGACCGCGAACAACTTTATTTTCAGAAAGCTATAAATGAAAACATTGATCTCACCGATCATATTGAAGATGCCGTGAACAGCCTGCGTATTGCCTTTGCCTGCGATGAATCGGTACATACCGGCAAGGTGGTAGCGTTGACCTAAGATAGCGTGCATGCACGAAATAGAATATTTTGGGATTACGATGTTTTGATTACAGTAAGAGATTACTTTTAAAAGTTTGTGCATCGTTTCTGAAAATAGAAAAAGGATTGATTTGAAGTTAGCGTGTTGAATGAGATGCCTGCAATAGACTTCCTGCTGCTGAAATCACAGTAGTACAAAAGTCGCATCAGGGAACAAGCACGAAAACGGGCAGTAATCCCTGCCAGCCGGCAGGCTGGGTTTTCGTGTGCCTTTTTTTGTTTCTTTTTTGGGCAAGCAAAAAAAAGAAAAAAATAATATGAAAACAATTCTATTATCCCTTGCACTTATATTTTGCAGCATTCCCCTGCTCTGGTCAAAAACAGGAGACACTATACGCGTTGTTTCACACAACCAGACTATAGTGGTTACTGACCCGGCTACAGGTGTGAAAGCCTACCGGCAGTGGGCGGTATTTCCTTCGGCAAAAGTGCCGGTACGCAAAATTAACCTGCTGGTTACTTTCGGCTGCCCCGATTCGCTGCGTTGTGCCGACTGGGATTACTTAGATCATATTTATATCCGCAGAAAAGGAGGGGTTAACAGCCCGTCTGTAGATTATCCTGTTGGAAGAATGCTTACACCTTACGGCGGGGCGTTTGGGCAGGACTGGAGCTTTGACTGGAAATCGGACATTACCGATTTTAGCTTGTTGCTGAGAGACAGCGTTGAAATTGAATACGAGCATACGGGTTATGAACCGAATGACGACAGGGGCTGGAAGATTACCATAACCTTTGAGATCATTGAAGGAAAACCGGTGCTGGAACCCGTTTCTATTCTTAAATTATATGATGGCAGCTTTCCTTACGGCGACAGTACGCAACATATTGAGGAAAACTTAAAGCCGGTTTCTTTTGTTGCCGCAAAAAATGCACAGCATGCCCGTATCCTTATTTTTCAAACAGGGCATGGTATGGATGCCAATGGTTGCGGCGAGTTTTGCAGCCGCTACCGCGAACTGTGGTTCGACGGGAAAATGATAGACAAAAGGAATATCTGGAAAAAATGTGGCGATAATCCTTTATACCCGCAGGCGGGCACCTGGCTCATAGACCGTGCCTACTGGTGCCCCGGTTACCTGCAGCAGCCCGATGTATTTGATCTGCCTGTTACTAACGGCGTGGAACATACGATAGATATGAATATGGAACCCTATGTTACTGCCAACCCCAGCGCCAATGAACGCATCAGCGCCTATCTTATTCAATATAAAAAGCCGGCGGCGCAGCATGATGTGGCCATTGAAGATATTGTGGTACCCACCGGTTCAAAAACGCATCTTCGTAAAAACCCCTCCTGTGTTAATCCCGTAATTGTGATCCGGAACATGGGCAGCAAGCCGCTTACGCAATGTGTAATTGAATATGGTACCACGGGTTTTAACAAGCGGAGATACGTATGGAAGGGCAACCTGTTGTTTAACCGGCAAACTGAAATTGAGCTTCCCGGCACAATACCTGGCAATGCAGGGGAAAACATTTTCACCGTATCGCTTACTGCACCCAATGAAAAAAAAGACGCTAACAGCAGCGATAATACCATGCATACCGTATATACAAAAGCAGCTGTGCATGGCAGTGCGCTGGTATTTCATTTACGCACCAATAACCAGCCGCAGCAAAACGGGTATATTGTACGCAGCAGTGATGGTAAAACAATGTATGAAAGAGCTTTGGGTACCTTAGAAGCGGAAACCGATTACAGGGATACGCTTCATTTGGCACCGGGATGTTATGAACTGGTATTAAAAGATACGGCAGATAACGGGCTGGAATTCTGGTTCAATACCCGTGGGGGAAGGGGGTTTGCCAGGCTATTGAATATTAAAGGACAATTGCTTAAACATTTTGATTCCGATTTTGGAAGTGAGATCTATTATAGCTTTGAAGTATCGGCCGATACCACGGCGCTTGCTTTACCGGATGCCCTGCCCGCTGTTGGCGTATTTCCAACGCGTACAAGCGGTAAAACCACGATGGATTATTTTAGCAATAGTCCGCAAAAAGTAACGGTACAATTAGTTGCTGATCCTGGTGGCCAGGTAATAGAAGAACATATATACGAACAACTGAAAGAAGGTGTATTTACTTACGATCTGTCGTACCGTCCGGCACAACGTTATTATTTAAAGGTATATGTTGGCGGGAAGCTGGTTTTTAATAAAAGGGTAAGGGTAGGAGGGTAGGGGGTAAAAAAGTAAGATAGTAAGATAGTAAGATGGTAAGATGGTAAGAGAAGCAACCACTGTAGAAATTTTTCAGGAAGAATTCAGTCTCTTTTGGGAATTGATTATCATTTCCATTACCTTTGCCACCCTTTCTGCATTTGCCCTGGCGGCGGTGGCAGGAAAAGAAAGTTCGGGAGGTAGTTCAGCCCGGTCGTAGAAAATCATTGCGACGAAACGAGTAATAGATTTTCGAAGATCCCGCCTCGGGGCGGGATAGAATAAAGAGAACAGTTCGGGAGGTAGTTCAGCCCGGTAGAATACGTGGTTTGGGACCACGGGGTCGCAGGTTCGAATCCTGTCCTCCCGACAGATAATTTCCGCAAATTCAATGCTGTGTTGG
>ENA-UOUJ01000202-UOUJ01000202.1-activated-sludge-metagenome-genome-assembly--contig:-NODE-202-length-49029-cov-15.570384_pt1 | contig 49029 bp, 55 predicted proteins | sample MGYA00249839_ERZ747224 | MGnify/ENA primary metagenome ERZ747224 (study PRJEB28782, sample SAMN03220277) | activated sludge metagenome | biome: wastewater; feature: sewage sludge; material...
ACACCTCGGCCTGGTGCGGCAGATTGGCCCCGCCCGAATCGACCAGATAGACGCAGGGCAGGCGGTTCTGCTCGGCGATCTCCTGGGCGCGCAGGTGTTTCTTGACCGTCAGCGGGAAGTAGGCGCCGCCCTTCACCGTCGGATCGTTGGCGACGATCATCACCTCGCGGCCCGAGACCCGGCCGACGCCACAGATCATGCCCGCGCCCGGCGCCTCGTCCCCATACATGCCGTTGGCGGCCAGCTGGCCCACCTCCAGAAACGGCGAGCCGGGGTCCAGCAGCCGTTCGACCCGGTCGCGAGGCAACAGCTTGCCGCGCGCCACATGGCGTTCGCGTGACTTTTCCGGCCCGCCCAGCGCCGCCTTGGCCACGCGGGCGCGCAGGTCGTCGGCCAGGGCGCGGTTGTGGGCGTCAAGGGCGGCGAAGCGTTCGCTGTTTCGGTCGATGGCGGAGGTCAGCTTGGGCATGGCCCTTCCCTAACCCTTCCCCCGCCCGCGCGGAAGGGCGATACAGGGACCGATGACCCCGCCCCGCACCGACACCCTGGAAGCCGCCCTGTCCCGGGTGTTCGAGGGCCGGATGATCGACCGCGCCAGCTGGTTCGCCCTGACCGGAGGCGAGGCGCTGTTTCATGAAGGCGATCCGGCCGACACCCTTTATCTGGTGCGCAGCGGGCGCCTGGGCGTGTTCCGGCACGAGCCGGGCCAGCCCAGCCAGTTCATCGGCGTGGTGCGCCCCGGAGAGCCGGTGGGCGAAATGGCCATGCTGGCCGATGCGCCCCATACCGCCAGCGTGGTGGCCCTGAGGGACAGCGAGATCCTGGCCCTGCCGCGCGACGCCTTCTTCGAGGCCGCCCGCACCGAGCCGGACCTGATGGTCGAGCTGTCGCGCCTGATGATCCAGCGGGCGCGCGACCGGCGCTCGGGTGCGGCGGAACCCAGCGTGTTCGGCTTCATCGGCGCGCGCCACCGCCCGGTGCGCGCTTTTGTCGAACGCGTGGGGGCCGCCATTCAGGCCATGGGCTTCACCTGTCGCATCATCGACCATTCGGCGCTGAGTTCGGCGGCCGAGTGGTTTTCGCGGGTCGAGGACGCCCACGACTATGTGCTGTACGTCGCCGAGGCGGACGAACCGGCCTGGGCCGCCCTGTGCGAGCGTCAGGTGGATCGGGTTTTCGTGATCGGCGACCCCCTGCTGGCCCCGCCCGCCGCGACGCCCCGCCGTACCGGGCCGGACGAGGCGCATCGCCGGCCCGACCTGATCCTGCTGCGCGATGCGCGGATGGAGCGGCCGGCCAACACCCGGATCTGGCTGGATGGGCTGGACCCCGCCCGCTGGTTCCATGCGGCCGAGGATTCGGCCCCCGATGCGGCCCGCATCGCCCGTGTCGTCACCGGCACATCGGTGGGGGTGGTCTTCTCGGGCGGCGGGGCGCGGGCCTATGCCCACATCGGGGTGGTGCAGGCGCTGCATGACGCGCGCGTGCCGTTCGACTTCGTCGGCGGGGCCTCGATGGGCGCAGTGATCGGCGCCGGCCCGGCCCTGGGCTGGACCGACGACGAACTGGACGCCCGCATCCGCCACGCCTTCGTCCGATCCGATCCCCTGTCCGACATCGCCTTTCCGATCGTGGCCATGACCCGGGCGCGCAAGGTCGAGCGGTTGTTGCAGGAGGCCTATGGCGAGTTGCTGATCGAAGACATGCCCCTGCCCTTCTTCTGCACCTCGTCCAATCTGACCAGCGGCCAGGTGCAGATTCACCGCCGAAGTCTGCTGCGCCAGGCCATGCGGGCCTCGATCTCCATCCCCGGCGTCATGCCGCCGGTGGTGATGAACGATCAGGTTCTGGTCGACGGCGCCGTGCTGAAGAATTTCCCCGCCGAGATCATGCGCCAGATCAACAGCGGCCCGATCATCGGCTCGGACGTGTCCCAGACGCGCGGCGTCGATCCGGCCTCGCTGCACAATCCGTCGTGGCTGCGCTGGCTGGTGTCGGGGGCGTGGAAGAAGGGGCCGCCGATCGTGGCGGTGCTGATGCGCTCGGCCACCCTGACCACCGACGCCGAGATCGAGGCGTCCCGCAGCATCACCGACCTGCTGATCCAGCCGACTCCCGAAGGCATGGATATCCGCGACTGGAAGACCTACGACGCGCCGGTCCAGGCCGGCTATGCGGCGGCGGTGGCGGCCCTGTCGACGCTGAACGGCCCGGCGACCCTGCTGCGCCGCGCGCGCGAACAGACCCAGGCGGTCGTTGGGCCGCAAGCCTCTTAAGTCGGGTCGAGGATCGCGACGAGGCCACGGAACCGCTCGAAGCCAGGGACCGTGGGCCAGAAACCATGGACCTGGGACCGTGGGAAGGATGGTACCGCCTCTCAGGCTTGAACTGAGGACCTCCGGCTCCACAAACCGGCGCTCTAACCAGCTGAGCTAAGGCGGCGCTATCCGCGCGAGAGGCGCTGTCTAACGATCTTGGCGGCGTCGATCAAGCGGGCGCGTACAATAAAGGTTCAGCGCCAGCCGCGTTCGCCGATATAGCGCTCCAGCGCCTGGATCCGCGTGGCGTCGGATGGGTGGGTCGAGGCGAACTCGGGCAGGCCCGCCTGACGATCCTGCGACATCAGACGCCACAGCGCGACGGCTTCGGACGGGCGATAGCCGGCGGCCTGAAGATAGTCGACGCCCAGGCGATCCGCCTCCAACTCGTCGCGGCGCGAGAAGGGCAGCAGCGCGCCGTACTGGGCGAAGACTCCCGCCGCCGTGCCGGCCTGACTGCCGTAATCGCCGGCCACGCCGCGCGCCACTTCGACGCCGACACTGGCCAGGGCGCTGCTGGAATAGCGTTCCGCCGCATGACGGGCGACGACGTGGCCGACCTCGTGGCCGATCACCGCCGCCAGTTGGTCGTCGTTCTGAACCAGTCGCAGCAGGCTCTGGGTCACACCGATCTGGCGCGACGGCAGGACGAAGGCGTTGGCCGCCCCTTCCTCGAAGACCGCATACTCCCAGGCCACTCCGCCCAGGCCCGCCGCCTGGACGATCCGGTCGCCGACACGCCGGACCCGCGCATTCTGGGTGGCGTCGCGCGATATTTTCTGGGTCGTCATGGCCTCGCGCCAGGCGGCGTTCGAGGACTGAAGCATCGAGGATTCATCGACGATCATCAGCTGGTTGCGCCCCAGGGCTTCGTTATAGGCGCAGCCCCCCAGCGCAGTCGTGGCGCTCAGGACAGCCAGGATAAGGGGCGATGCAAGACGCCGGCGCATGATGGGGCTCCTCGAAGCTAGGGTTTATCGCAAGGCTAGCGCGACACGGGCCCAAAAGAAAACGCCCCGGGCCGAAACCCGGGGCGTTCTGGAAGGCATTTGAGCGATCCGGCTCTTAGTCGAGACGGAAGCTCATCCGGTACTGCACCCGAGCGCCAACGGCGGCGCCGTCGACCTGTTGCGGGTTGAGGCGGGCCGAGCGCATGGCACGCAGGGCTTCCGCACCGAAACCGGCGCCGCTGGGGCTTTCCTCCACGATGCGGCAATCCGAGGCCGAACCGTTGGCGTTCACCTGACAGTTCACCACCGCATAGCCCGACTCGATGCCGCGGCTCTGGGCCCGTTCCGGGAAGTCCGCGGCAGGGCGGCGCGACCAGGAGGGGTTGGTGATGACCGACGGGCGCGGCGGAGCCGGCGGGGCCGGCGGCGGCGGCGGACCGGGGATGTTGGCCGGCGGACCGGTATACTCGACGCGATCGTCTTTCTTGGTCGGCTCGACGTTCACCGTGACCGGCGGCGGCGGCGCGTTCGGCGTCACCACCGGCTCACGCACCTGCAGCTTGGGCGGCGGGGGCGTGTCGGTCGGCGGCGGCGGAGGCGGCGGCGGCGGCGGAGGCGGCGGGATGGGTTCCACCAGCTCCACGTCGACGCTGTCGTCCGAGTACTCGAACACCTGCAGCTTGAACTTCGCCTGCTGGAGATAGAACAGCAGGACAGCGAACAGCACGCAGACCAGGAAGAAGCTCAGCACCCAGGTCGAGGGCTTGACGCCCATGAACCCTTTTCCGCGCGGCGCGTCGTAGCGAGAGCGATGATATTCAACGTCTGTCATTGCTCACCCTCTACTGAAGCGACGTGTCTTCGCCGACCAGGGCGACGGAATAGAAGCCGTTGTCCTGCAAGGCGTTCATGACCTGCATGAAGTCGCCATAGCGGGTCTGCTGGTCAGCGCGGATATAGATCCGCTCGTCCGCCGGATTGCGCCGGCCGATCTGCGAAGTCAGCTCCGTGCCCATCGAATTCACGTCGGTCCGGAAGTCGCCGATGTAAACATCGCCATCATCCTGGATCGAAATGTAGATCGGCTTGGGCGGGTTGGTTTGCGGGGGGGCCACGGCCCGGGGAAGTTTCACCTCCACCGACACGGTGGCGAGCGGAGCCGCCACCATGAAGATGATCAGGAGCACCAGCATCACATCGACGAACGGCGTGACGTTGATCTCGCTGTTCTGTTCGACGTGATACTTCCCGCCGCCGCCACCGCTGAGTTTGGCGGCCATGCTGCTTACGCCCCCTTGTCGAGCTGACGCGAGACAGCGTTCAGCAGTTCGGCGCTGAAGCCGTCAGAGCGCGAACCGTACGCCGAGATGCGGGTGTTGAAGTAGTTGTAGATGATAACCGCCGGAATGGCCGCGAACAGGCCGATGCCGGTGGCCAGCAGGGCCTCGGCGATACCCGGAGCCACGACGGCCAGGTTGGTGGTGTTCGATTCGGCGATGCCGATGAACGAGTTCATGATGCCGTACACGGTGCCGAACAGACCGATGAACGGACCCGACGAACCGACCGAGGCTTGGAACTGCTGGCCGCCCGACAGGCGCTTGGCCAGACCCGACTGAACCGCGGCGACGGCGGCTTGAGCGCGACCGATGGTCGAGTCGCGGTGTTCGCCGGTGACCGACAGGCCCGACTGACGCGACAGTTCGACTTCTTCGGTGGCCGCGGCGGCCATGTCGGCCAGCGGGTTGCCGTCGAACTCGTCCGAAGTGGCGACACGACGCATGTCAGCGATGGTGCGGGCGCCGCGGAAGGCTTCCAGGAAGCGGTCGGTCGAGCGGTTCAGCGAACCGAACTCGAACATCTTGATCAGCAGCAGGGTCCAGGTGAAGACCGAGGCCAGCAGCAGGCCGATCATGACGACCTTCACGACCAGGGTCGCGTGCACGAACATCGAGATCGGGGTGATGCTTTCGCCGCTGCCGCCGCCGGTGGCTTCGGCAACGGTTTGCGGGTCGGCGTCGGCGGCCGGAGCAGCCGGGGCCGAGGTTTCAGCGGCCGGGGCGGCCGTGGTCGCGGCGGCCGGGGCCGGAGCGGCCGGGGCCTGAGCCAGAACCGGCGAGCCCGCCATCAGGACGGCAGCGCCGGCCAGGGCGAGAATGATGTTGGTCTTCTTCGTGAGCATTTTCCGCCAGTTCCTGCTTGCTTTGGTCTGACTCAGTGGACCCATGAACGTCCGCCCGAATGGACGACCGCCCGTGAATGAAAAATCGTTCACTGGACCGGCCCGAAGACCAGGCCCAGAGAAACGCCTACCTCGTGCGTCCGGTTGCGTTGAAGCGCCCGGACCGGTCGATGAACGCCCGGAACCGTGATTCCATACGCCATCGCCCGTTCGCCCTTTGGGAAGCGGTCGAGCTTCCTTTGAAGAACGCATACCAGAGCGTCAAGTGCGCAATGCGCCTTTTCGCCCACCAGTAGAAACACTGGCGATGCGGCAATAAATCGCCGCCAAACGCGACATTATGATGAAAACCATTCCATCAATCGCGCAAGCGCGACGCACAAGCCGTGCGCCAGACGCCAGACGCGGAAAGATACGTCGTCGTCGAACCAGGTTTGAGGAAAAACGGCCTCGTCTGAATGGGACATGAGGCCGGAAAAGATGGTGCCTGGGGGCGGATTCGAACCACCGACACGCGGATTTTCAATCCGCTGCTCTACCAACTGAGCTACCCAGGCGCGCCGCATCTGCTCGCGGGAGCGGGGTCTATAGGCGAGCGGCCCCAGCCTTGTCCAGCGCCCGTTTCACTCTTCGTGATCCGAGGGCGAATCCTCGACCGGCTCGCCCGGAACCGCATAGACGCCCGACAGCCAGCGCTGCAGGTCCACATCGGCGCAGCGGCGCGAGCAGAAGGGGCGATAGGCCGGGTCCGGCGGCGCCTTCTTGCAGATCGGACAGTTCGCCATCTTCAGCCCTCCACGATGTCCGACCGGCCCGGCGCGACAGACGGATCGGCCCGCAACGCCGCGCGCAGGCCCAGCCGCGCGATCAACGGCGCCGCGGTCGCCGCCTCCTGCGGTGAACAGACGGCGGTGAACCGGGCCACGGTGGTGTCGGACAGCAGCGCGTGCCGCAGGTGGCGGGTCAGGTCTATGGCGCGGGTCATCTCGCTGGGCCGCCGGTCGCGGTCGTTCAGCCGATCCTCGATCGGGGTACGCCCCCAAGGCAGGGCCAGTTGCAGCAGGCCGAACCGGCTCAGCGGCCCGAACACGGGCCCGTCGCCGTCAAAGGCCGAACGCGCGGCAGTCATGACCGCGTCGGGGTTCAGGTTCGCCCCCACCAGATCGATGGCGACCAGTCCGCCCCAGTGGGCCAGGCGGATCAGGCGGGCGGCGTGTTTCAGCCCCTCGCGATTCGCCCGCTCGCGTCCCTTGCGCGCGTCGCGGCCCGGCAGGTGGGCATAGTCGATATCGACCGCGATCAGGGCGCGGGTGCGCTGGACCGCCAGATCGATGCCCTGTTCGGCGAAGAAGTCCCCCTGGCCCAGGGCCTCCTCCTCGGCGTCCCAGGACGCCTGGATGGCGGCGAGGCCGGTCTGGACCTCCACGCCCGGCGCCCATTGGGCCAACAGCGCCGACACCTCCGGCCCGGGCGCCAGCAGGCGCGGCGCTCCCTGCCCCGGCCCGGTCAGGCGTAAGGTCGGCCCCTTGCGCTCGCGCGGCTCGGCCGTGACCTGAACCTCGATCCGGTCGCCTTCCCTGACGGTCGCGGCCTTGGTCAGCGGCAGGAAGCCCGGCGCATTCTCGACGCCCAGATCGACGAAGGCGGCGCGATAGCCCGCCTCGACCTCCATCACCCGCCCGACGCAGCGCGCGCCCAGGCGATGCTGGGGCGGGTCGTCCTCGCGCTGGATGATCAGGCGCTCGAACCGGCCGTCGCGGGCGACCATGCCCCGCACCTCGCCCGGCGTGTCGTCCAGGAAGGCTTCGATCTCGCCGCTCACCGGCGCCAGCCCGCGCCTTCAAGCAGATGCGCGGCCTCGTACAACGGCAGTCCCATGACCGAGGGGTGGCTGCCGACGATACGGCGCACAAAGGCCCCGGCCGGGCCCTGGATGCCATATCCGCCCGCCTTGCCACGCCAGTCGCCGGTGGCGACATAGGCGGCGATCTCGGCTTCGGACAGAACCTTGAACGTCACGCGGGTTTCGTTGACGCGGGTGGTGGTGCGGCCGTCGGCGACCACGGCCACGCCGGTGAAGACCCGGTGATTGCGCCCCGACAGCAGGCGCAGGAAGCGCGCGGCCTCGGCCTCGTCAGCGGCCTTTTCCAGGAACCGGCGGCCCACGGCGACCACGGTGTCGGCGGCCAGCACGACCGCGCCGGGCGACCGGGCGGCCACGGCCTGGGCCTTGGTCCGCGCCAGACGTTCGGCCAGACGCGGCGGCGTCTCGGCCTTCAGCGGCGTCTCGTCGATGTCGGCGGGGTCGATGCGGTCGGGAACGATCCCGATCTGCGCCAGAAGTTCGATCCGGCGCGGGCTGGCCGAAGCCAGCACCAGGGGCGGACGCGTCATGGCGTCTGCGCCCTTACTTGAAGCGATAGGTGATGCGGCCCTTGGTCAGATCATAGGGCGTCATCTCGACCAGCACCTTGTCACCGGCCAGCACGCGGATGCGGTTCTTGCGCATCTTGCCGGCGGTGTGGGCGATGATCTCGTGGTCGTTTTCCAGCGTCACGCGGAAGGTGGCGTTCGGCAGCAGTTCGCTGACCACGCCCGGAAACTCCAGCAGTTCTTCCTTAGCCATGCGGCCTCTCACGCCCTTGGGATACGACAACGACCCCGGCCGGGCGGGCGCCGGGGGCGAAGAGGCGCGCTAATGCCGGAAAACCGCGCAAAAGTCGAGGCGCGGCGTCAATGGTCTCAACGCCGGGTCAGGGCGAAGACCAGGGTGAACAGGCGCCGGGCCGTTTCGTGGTCGATGGCGATCTTGCCGTCCAGCCGGTTCCGCAGCAGTTCGGCGCCTTCGTTGTGCATGCCGCGCCGGCCCATGTCGACCGACTCGATCTGGCTGGGCGAAGACCCGCGCAGGGCCTGGTAATAGCTGTCGCAGATCAGGCCATAGTCCTTCAGCACCGTCTTCAGAGGCGTCAGCGACAGGCCGTGCGCGCGGGCGTATCCGGGTCCGGCGACATCGAACACCAGCCGACTGTCCTGCAGCGACAGGGTCAGGGCGTAGGGGCCGCCTTCGGCGCCGACCGGCTCGAAGCTGTTTGTCTCGACCAGGTCGAACACCGCCACGCGGCGCTCATGCTCCACCTCGGCCGAGGCGGCCGGCAGGCTGGCGGCGTCCAGCGTCACCGAGGCCAGGCGGTGCTCGCCCCCGTTCATTCGGCCACCGTCTCTTGCGGCGCCTGTTCAGGATGGGCCGGCGCCACCCGCGCGGGCCAGCGCTCCGACAGGTCGGTGACCACGGCGTCCAGGCATTCCACGTCGATGCGCAGATCCCCGCCGCCGGCGAACATCAGGATCACACGGCCGCCCGGCGCCTCGACCGGCTCGAAGTCGATGGCCAGAAGCTCCAGCGCCGATTCGGGGCCGCGCGGCAGGCGCCGGCTCTTGACCGCCTGGACGTCGCCGAACTGCATGGCCGCCATCACCCGCGTGCCGCCGCATTCCCAGCAGAAGCGCGACAGGGCGATGGTCACCCGCCGGGCCGACTTCTCCCACACGATATCGACCGGCCGCAGGATGGAGTCCTGAAGCGCGGCCGACATGATCTGCAGATCGTCGGCGTCGGCCGCCAGCATACGCAGCGGCGTCGGAGGCGTCTTGGCGGGGGCCTCTTCAGTGGCCATCGGAATCGTCCTCGCCGTGGATGCGGCGGATCTGGGCGCCGCAGGCCCCCAGCTTCTCTTCCAGACGCTCGAACCCGCGATCCAGGTGATAGACGCGGCCCACCGTCGTTTCGCCCTGGGCGACCAGCCCCGCGATCACCAGGCTGACCGAGGCGCGCAGGTCGGTGGCCATCACCGGGGCGCCATGCAGAACCTCGACCCCGTTCACGCGCGCCTCGCCCGCATGAACCGCGATGTCGGCGCCCAGCCGCGCCAGCTCGGGCGCGTGCATGAAGCGATTCTCGAAGATGGTCTCATGGATGACGCTGGTCCCTTCGGCCGTGGTCATCAGGGCCATGAACTGGGCCTGCAGGTCGGTGGCGAAGCCGGGATAGATTTCGGTGGTCACATCCACCGCCTTCAGCCGCCGGGCCGGATCGCGCCGCACGATGACGCCGTCGTCGGTGGGGGTGATCTCGACCCCCGCCTGGATCATCTTGTCGGTCAGGGCCTGGATCAGATCGGCGCGCGCGTGGGTCAGTCGCACCTCGCCCCCCGCCATGGCGGCGGCGACGGCATAGCTGCCCATCTCGATCCGGTCGGGAATGACCGACCAGTCGGTCCCGTTCAGCGAGGTGACGCCGTCGATGGTCAGGACATCGGTGTCCAGCCCCTGGATCCGCGCGCCCATGGCGATCAGACAGCGGGCCAGGTCGCCGATCTCGGGCTCGCGCGCCGCATTGCGCAGAACCGTGGTCCCGTTCGCCAGCACCGCGGCCAGCAGCGCATGCTCGGTGGCGCCGACCGAGACGAAGGGAAAGACGATCTCGGCGCCGCGCAGGCCCTTCGGGGCCGTGGCCGAGACATAGCCCTCATCCAGTTCGATCGAGGCGCCCAGACGGCTCAAGGCGTCGATATGCAGATCGACCGGCCGCGCCCCGATGGTGCAGCCGCCCGGCAGCGACACCCGCGCATGGCCGGTGCGCGCCAAAAGCGGCCCCAGCACATTGAACGAGGCCCGCATCTGACGCACCAGCTCATACGGGGCGAAGGTGGAGGTGATCGCCTTGGCGTCGAACAGGGTCTGCTGGCCGTCCGGCCCGTCCGATTCGGTGACCGTGATGCCGAACTGGCGCAGCAACTGGCCCAGGAATTTGGTGTCCGCCAGGCGCGGCATATTGGTCAGCCGCAGGGGCTGATCCGTCAGGATCGAGGCGGCCATCAGCTTGATGGCGGAATTCTTGGCGCCGCTGATCGGGATTTCGCCGAACAGCTGGGCGCCGCCCTGGATGGCGATGCGGTCCATGTGATCCTTAAAACGCGCCGACGAAGCGGCGTGCTTCGGCGGATCGGCTATCTAGCAAGCGCACGTGGCGATGCGAAAGAGCGGTCGGCGATGACTTTCAGTTGCTCTTCCTGTCCGCCGGCGGCCGGGCGGCCTTGCGGCGCTTCAGATTGTCGCGAAGTGCGGCGGCCAGGCGGGCGGCGCGTTCGGCCTTGGCTTTATCCTGGGCCTTGCCCTCGGGACGGTCCGGCTTTTCGGGCGGCGCGGTCATGCCGCCATGTCGCCCGATCAAAACTTTTGCGCAAGCAGGCGATTTGGGGCTTTCCCCCCGGCGGACCTTTGGCTATACGGCCGCTTCCTCAGATTTCGCCGCCGTAGCTCAGTGGTAGAGCGCATCCTTGGTAAGGCTGAGGTCGGCAGTTCAATCCTGCCCGGCGGCACCACCTAAGACGAAGGCCCGGTCGATCAGACCGGGCCTTTTGTTTTTCAGTCCTGTTCCAGCGCCGTGGGCGGATGGGCCGGGGCGCGGTGACGGCGAATCCGTTCGTCCCAGGCGTCCGAACGCGTGGCGGCGTCGCGAACGCGGAAAGGACTGTCCGGGTCGCGATAAAAACGGTCCATCCCGCGCGGATCATGCGAATAGGGGAACAGCCCGTTTTCCGTATGGTCGAACGACAGGTCCAGACGCCCGCTGTCGCCCAGCGGGATCGAAACCCACATGCCCACATCACGATAGCCGCCGGTGCCGATGCCGGCCGAGACCTCGCCGTGCAGGCGGCGGTCGTCGACGGGGCCGACCGGCTTGTCGAAGGCCGGCTCTCCGGGCTGGCGCTGGTCGATCCAGCGGGCGATCTGCTGGTCCGTGGTCAGATTGTGCGGTGTGGCCGTGTCCAGGGTGGTCTGCAACACCGAAGGCGCGACATCGACCGGGGCTTCCACGGCCACGGGCGGCGCGACGGCGGCGCGGGCCGTCGCGATGACCGACTGCGGTTCATCCATGACCGTCACGGCCAGGATCATCAGGCTGATGAGCATGCAGGCGCTCCTCTCGCCGCCCAGTCTAAACCAGATTGCGGCGAGAGGTTGGTCAAAACTCAGACAGCGAGACGACGTCTTTGCAAGGTGACGACCGCCGCCGCGCCCAGGATCAGCGCCAGCAGGATCATGGCCCACTCCGACAGCGTGGGCACCACGGCCGGCGTGTAGCTATAGTCGTCGGAGGGCGTATTGACGTTGGAGCCGGAACCGGTGGTCACCACAATATCGACGGCGCCCAGCGCGGCGCCCGGCGGCGACACGGCGGTGATCTGGGTCGGGCTGTTCACGATATAGCTGGCCGCCGCCACGCCGCCGAAGGTCACGCCCGTCACGCCGACGAAATTGGTGCCGGTGATGACGACGCTGGTCGCCCCCGCCAGGCTGCCGCTGGCCGGCGCCAGAGACGTGACGGTCGGAAGTCCCACGGACATGACCCAGGGCCCCGGAGCCATGCCGACGAGCCGCAGCCGATTGGAATCATAGCCCCCAGCCGAACAGCTATCGGCTGGACTAGCCGCGGCAAGCCCGTTCACGACCACAGCGCACACACCGTTGATATAGGCTTCCGGCGCATTGTTGCTCAGAAAGATGTTGTCGATGAACGCACCAGCGGCAACGACGCCACGCCAACGATAGATATCGATATTCGACGAGGTGATCGCACCTGCGCCATTCGTCGTGACGCGGAAATCATGCAGGCGCGCCTGCGGATCGGTGTGCACGATGGTCTGCACACCATCCGATACGGTGTAGCCGGTGACCAACAACGAAATGTCTGCGTTCGCCAGATTGGTCGCCAGCGGCGCCGCCGTGGTGAAACTGACGGTGATCACGTCCCCCGGAGTATAGGCCGCGCATACGGCAGGCGCGACGCAGGTGACCTGAGTCTCGATATTGGCGGGCGTGCTGGCCGCTGTTACGTACGTATAGGTCACCTGCGCCGATGCAGGCGCAGCGACCAGCGCCACCCACACGGCGGCCAGACAGCTCAGAAAAACACGCACACCCACCCCCCATTTCTTCACGGCGCCGCCCTCAGCAGCGCTTCCCGAAAGGCGATCAATTGCGAAATCGCAATTTCCCAACGGTTAGCCGCTGAACGCCCCACAGGCAAGAACGAGGGTTTCCGAGTGTCAGGCCGCGCCGTCGCCGCGCCCCAGCGGGTCCGGCAGGGCTTCCCCCTCTGGCACGAAGCTCAAGGCGACCGAGTTGATGCAGTAGCGGTCGCCGGTGGGCGGCGGGCCGTCGGGGAAGACATGGCCCTGATGGCTGTCACAGCGGGCGCAGCGGGTCTCGATACGGATCATGCCATAGCTGGCGTCCCGCACCGGGCGGACATGGGCCGGATCGACAGGCTGGGTAAAGCTGGGCCAGCCGGTGCCGCTCTCGAACTTGGTCGCGCTGCGGAACAGGGGCAGGCCGCACTGACGGCAGCAGAACACGCCGGCGCGTTTCTCGCCCAGCAAGGTCCCGCAGAACGGCGCCTCGGTGCCGTGCGCCAGCAGGACGCGCTTTTCCTCGGGCGACAGAGCGGCCTCCAGCGCATCGCGCTCGGCCTCGGTCGGCGGGGTCAGGTCATAGCCGGCGGCGGATCGGGTCATGCGTCTGAAATAGGAAGGGCCGGGCAAGGGTTCCACCCTGCCCGGCCCCGCAGTCGTCGCGAACGACGATCTTACTGGAACAGCGTGCCGACCCAGGTCCGCACCGCGGTCTCGTCCGCCGGGTTGCCGGTGTAGGCCAGGCCCTGCGCGGGTTGATAGGGCTGGTTGTCGCCGCGCTGGCGGGTGGTCCAGGCCTTGTGGCCATAGCTCAGGTCCGCATAGTTCGACGGCAGGCGCACCACGGTCGGCTCGATGAAGATCGAGTCCACGCCGGTGGTCGAACCCGCCAGACGCACGTTCGGCAGGCGCGTCAGCATGTCCAGCACATCCAGGCAGCCGCCGGTGCAACCCCCGTCGACCAGCACCACCACCGGCCCCTGAACGGGGTTGGCCGCGCCGGTGTCTTCGGCCAGGGGGCGGCCCGGCATGGCGAAGGTCTGCTGGCCGGCGGCCAGGGCGGCGTCGAAGGCGGCCACGATGGCGGCCGTCTGTTCGATCACCGACGCCGATTCCTGCACGAAGCGCGGATCGGCCTGCATGCGGGCCAGGGTGTCGACGAACCACTGACGGTTGGCCGGGGTGGCGCGATAGGTGATGGTTCCGGCCTCGGGCTGGCGCGGGGCGGTGAACTCAGGCGTCCAGATGCGGTTGGCCAGGCCATAGCCGCGCGCCGTCGCATTCATCGACGAGCCTTCGGCGCCGCGCAGATCGATCACGAAGCCCTGGGGCCCGCGCAGGGTCTGCACCTGGCTTTCGACCTGGCCGAAGAAGCCGGCCCAGTCGGCGTTGTCCGCCAGCGAATGCACATTGATCCACGGGCGGCCGTTGATCGTCTCGATCGCCAGGGGGGTGGCGCCGGGCGTATAGACGGCGCCACGATAGGCGGCCTCGATCTGGGCCGCGTCGATGGGCTGGATCTTCAGCTCATATTCGCGCTCGCGGCGGCCCTGACGGAAGGTGCAGAACTGCGGCATGCCGGTGGCGAAGGTGTTGTTGCGGTTCCACAGCAGATAGGGCGCCGTGCGCACCCGGCCGGATTCAGTGTTCAGATCGCCTTCCCACAGGTCCAGCTTGGACCGCGCCAGATCTTCGGCCGAAACGCCGTTGCACGACACCAGGACAGAACCGATCGGCGGGGCGCCACGCAGGCCCTGGCGCACATAGGCGACTTCATACTGATTGCCCGACCAGCGGGTGGTGAAGCCCGGCCAGGCGATGGCGAAGAACGGCCCCAGACCTTCGTAGGTCGGACGGATGGCGATGTTCCCGTCGCGGAAGCCGTTGGCGTAATAACGCATCAGATAGGCGTGGGTGTCGCCACTCTGGACCTGACCGGCCTTGCCCTGGGCCTCGGCCAGGCCGGCGTCCAGCCAGCTGCGGAAACGGTCGCCGGCGGCGCCCGGAATCACGGCGGCGGGGTGGTTGTCGCGCAGTTGATCATGGGCGGCCTGCAGATCCTGGCGGGCCAGGGTGCGGAAGTCCTGAGCCTGCGCCGCACCGGCGACGACGGTCAGGGCCAGGGTGGAAGCGGCGGAAATCAGTCGAAGCATAGGATGGATCGCTCCAGGGAGGGGTCTTACTTGCAGGCATGCGTTAAACCCCATCCACGACACGCTTGCAAAGCCCGCACGCCTGCGACGTGTTCGTCCGGGTTTACTCGTTCCCATGCGCGTCCTAATCCGGGGCGGCCCGGCCACGACCGGCGGGGCGGTCGGGCCCGCTGTCGCATGTTCAAGAAAATCCTCATCGCCAACCGCGGCGAGATCGCCGTCCGCATCATCAAGACATGCCGGAAAATGGGCATTGCGACGGTGCAGGTCTATTCCGAGGCCGACGCCGGCTCCCTGGCCGTCGAGATGGCGGACGAGGCGGTGCTGATCGGCCCGGCCCCGGCGGCCCAGTCCTATCTGCTGGCGGACAGGATCATCGAGGCGGTGCGGCAAACGGGCGCGGAGGCGATCCACCCCGGCTTCGGCTTCCTGTCGGAAAACGCCGGCTTCGCCCGACGCCTGCGCGACGAGGGAATCGCTTTTATCGGCCCGAACCCCGAGGCCATCGAGGCCATGGGCGACAAGATCACGTCCAAGAAATTCGCCGCCGAGGCGGGCGTCTCGACCGTGCCGGGCCACATGGGCCTGATCGAAACACCCGAGGAAGCCGTGCGGATCGCGCGTGAGATCGGCTATCCGGTGATGATCAAGGCCTCGGCCGGCGGCGGGGGCAAGGGCATCCGCGTGGCCGAGAGCGACGCCGACATGGCCGAGGGCTTCGCCGTCGTGAAGGCCGAGGCGTTGAACGCCTTTGGCGACGACCGGGTCTTTCTTGAGAAATTCATCGTCGATCCGCGCCACATCGAGATTCAGGTGCTGGGCGACAAGCACGGCAATGTCGTCCACCTGTTCGAGCGTGAATGCTCGATCCAACGTCGCAACCAGAAGGTCATCGAAGAGGCTCCCTCTCCCCTGCTGGACGAAAAGACCCGCGCCGAGATGGGCGCCCAGGCCGTCGCTCTGGCCAAGGCGGTGAACTATGACAGCGCCGGCACGGTCGAATTCGTCGCCGGCCAGGACAAATCCTTCTATTTCCTGGAGATGAACACCCGTCTTCAGGTCGAGCATCCGGTGACCGAGCTGATCACCGGCGTCGATCTGGTCGAACAGATGATCCGCTCGGCCTGGGGCGAACACCTGGCGTTCAAGCAGGACGATCTGAAGATCGACGGCTGGGCCATCGAAAGCCGCATCTACGCCGAAGACCCCTATCGCGGCTTCCTGCCGTCCATCGGCCGACTGGTCCGCTATGAGCAGCCCGAGGAAGGCGATCAGGGCGACTACACGGTCCGCAACGATTCCGGCGTGCGCGAGGGCGACGAGGTGTCGATGTTCTATGACCCCATGATCGCCAAACTGTGCGCCTGGGCGCCGACGCGCGACGGCGCCATCGACGGCATGGCGCGGGCGCTGGAAGACACGCATCTGGCCGGGGTCGGCCACAACATCCCCTTCCTGTCGGCGGTGATGGACCAGGACCGGTTCCGATCCGGCGCCCTGACCACCCGATATATCCAGGACGAATTCCCCGACGGCTTCCACGGCCTGACGCCGTCGCGGGCTCAGGCGGACCAGATGATCGCCGCCGCCTGCGCCATGAACGAGATCGCGGCCGAACAGGCCGGCGATCCGTCGGACCGCACCGACTGGATCGTGATGATCGACCGCGAACCGCACGGCGTCAGCCTGTCCTATGACGACGACGAGGCGTTGATCCTGGACCTGACGGGTCAGGATCGGTCGCTGCGACTGGAAGCCATCGACTGGCGTCCCGGTCTGGCTCAGTTCCGCGCCGTGCTGGACGATCAGCCCTTCACCGCCGAGGTGAAGAAGACCGCCGACGGCTGGGACATCCGCCACCGCGCCGCCCGCGCACGCGTGCGGGTGCTGAGCCCCCGCCATGCCGAGCTTTACGCCCGCCTGCCCGAGAAACAGGCCGCCGACACCTCGAAACAGGTGCTGTCGCCCATGCCGGGCCTGGTCGTCTCCATCCCCGTCGCCGTGGGCCAGGAGGTCAAGACTGGCGAGACCGTGGCCATCATCGAGGCCATGAAGATGCAGAACATCCTGAAGGCCGAACGCGACGGCGTCATCAAGACCATCGGCGCCCAGGCGGGCGACCCGGTCGCCGCCGACGACGTGCTGGTGGAGTTCGAGTGAGCGCGGCCGAACGGCTGGGCGACCTTTACCTGACCGCGTCCGGCCGGATCGGGCGGCGGGCGTTCGTGCTGGGCCTCGCGCCCTTGGCGGCGGGCTGGGCGGCCCTGATGTTGCTGACGCCGGATGCGCCGTCTTGGGCCGGGCGACTGGTCGCGGCGATCCTGCTGTATCTGGCGGCCTGCGTGACGGCGCAGCGGCTGCATGACCGGGGCCGGGCCGGATGGTGGATCTGGCCGCTATTGGGCGCCGTGGTTGCGGCCTGGATTTGGCGCGAGACGCCGTTCGGCTGGGCGTTAGGCGTCCTGCTGCTGGCGCCCCTGGCCGATCTGGCCCTGCGGCCGGGCCAGGTGACGTTCAACCGCTATGGCGCGCCGCCGGCTTGACCGCTTCCAGTCTCGTCTTTCACAGTGATGGGGGGAGGACGATGACATGGCCAAGACGAACGCCTTTTCCGAGATGCTGAGCTTCAAGGGGCGCATCGGACGCGGTGAATGGTGGCTGATCGGCTTCGGCTTTTCGATCTTGCAGTCGGTTGCGGCTTTCGCGGCGGCCACTGTTCTGATCGGCGCCGAGCATTTCGGCCCGGCCTTGAGAGAGCATCCGGTCTTTCACCAAATCCAGTTGGCGTTGGCGGCTCTGCTGTTCTGGCCCATTCTGGCGGCGTCTGTGAAACGCGCCCATGACCGCAGCGGCCCCGGCCTTCTGCCCTTCGTCTATATGGTGGCCAATCTGACCTTCCTGGCGATCCAGGTCTTTCAGCCGCAAATGTTCGAGATCGATCCGGCGGCCACGCCGACAACGCCTCAGCTTTTGCTGGGACTGGTAGGAATAGCTTTCATCCCTCTGGCGATCTGGCTGGTGATCTCGCTGGGATTACTGCCGGGCAAGAAGGGGGCGAACCGATACGGCCCTTCGCCCAAAGGGTCGGGACGCCACGATTATCAGGCCCCGCGCATCGACTGAGGCCTCAGACCGGCGGCGCGGCCTCGGTCACCTCGCCGAACACCGACTGAAACGCCGCCTTCAGGGCCGCGTCGGCGTCGTCCATCGAGGCGGTCAGGCCCAGGTCCAGCAGGCTGGTGACCCCATGTTCGGCGATGCCGCACGGCACGATGCCGGCGAAATGGTCCAGGTCGGGGTCCACGTTCAGGCTGACGCCGTGGAAACTGACCCAGCGGCGCACCTTGACCCCGATGGCGGCGATCTTGTCTTCGCGGCTCCAGCCCGCCCCCTTGCGCTCGACCCAGACGCCAACACGGCCGTCGCGCACCCCTGCGAGCACGCCCAGACGATCCAGCGCGCCGATGATCCACCCCTCCAGCCCGCGCACGAAGGCCCGCACGTCACGCCCGCGCCGGTTCAGGTCCAGCATGACATAGGCCACCCGCTGCCCCGGCCCGTGATAGGTGAACTGCCCCCCCCGCCCCGTGCGATGCACCGGAAACCGGTCGGGCATCAGAAGGTCGGCGTCCTTGCTGGACACCCCGGCGGTGTACAGGGGCGGATGCTCCAGCAGCCAGACCATCTCGGCCGCCTGGCCCTCGGCGATGGCGGCCACGCGCGCCTCCATGAACGCCACCGCGTCGTCATAGCCGACGGGGGCGGTGGAAACGGCCCATTCGACGGGCGGGCTTAACGGCTGGGAAAGCATGACGCTTCAATGTGGTCGGAGAGTGCGCCGTGCAAGTCCCTGCCCGGTCATCATCTCTGCAGTCGGGTTGCGCATGAGTCAGATCGAAGCCGTCGATGTCGAACTGTCCGTCGTGCTGGGCCGTTCGGTGCTGCCGATGTCGCAACTGCTGAAGATGGGCCGGGGCGCGGTCATTCCGCTGAACGCCTCGGAAAGCGACGAAGTGTGGATTCTGGCCAACAACCACCCCGTGGCGCGCGGCCAGATCGAGATCCGCGACGACCGCATCGCCATCACGGTGACGCGCCCGGCCGACGTTTATGATTTCATGGCGGGGGCGGCGTAGGGCCGCCGGCCACTGGCCACTTCCCTTTCAGTTCCGCCTCCGCTATCTCCGCGCCTCCGATGCGAGCGGTCGTGGCGGAATTGGTAGACGCGCAGCGTTGAGGTCGCTGTTCCTTAACCGGAGTGGAAGTTCGAGTCTTCTCGACCGCACCATCGACTTTGAAGGACGGATTCATCGGCTGAACAGCTGATCGACAGGACAGGGAGGCCCCGCGTGAGCAACACCGCAACCGCACCCCTGCCCGAATCCGATATCGAGATCGAAGAGCATGAGGCGCTGGACGAGGACTATGTCCTGACGCCCGCCTTCGTGGAAAAGGTCGTCGACGCCGCCGACGATGGCGACGGGCTGCGGCTGCGCGGCCTGCTGGAAGACCTGCACCCGGCCGACGTGGCCGATCTGATGGGCTTTCTGACGGCCGAACATCGGGCGGTGACGGTGCTGTGGCTGCCGCCGGACCTGCTGGCCGAGACCTTGCCGGAACTGGACGACGGCATCCGTGAGGAGGTGCTGGAGCGCGCGCCGCACGGCACCCTGGCCGAGGCTCTGCAGGAGCTGGATTCCGACGACGCCGTCGCCGTGGTCGAGGAAATGGAGGACGACCAGCGCGAGCGGGTGCTGGCCGCCATGCCCGACGTCGAACGGGCCGCCATCGAACACGCCCTGGCCTATGCGGAAGAAACCGCCGGCCGCCTGATGCAGCGCGAGGTGATGGCCGCGCCCCAGTTCTGGAACGTCGGCGACACCATCGACCACGTCCGGGCCCAGGGCGAGGACCTGCCCGAGCTGTTCTTCGACATCTATGTGGTCGATCCGATGAACCGGCCGGTCGGCGGCGTGCCGATCAGCCGCCTGCTGCGCGCGCCGCGCACGACCGCCCTGACCGAGATCATGGAGCCGGTGAACGAGATCGCCGTCGATCAGGATCAGGAAGAGGTCGCCTATGTCTTCGAGAAATACCACCTGATCTCGGCGCCGGTCATCGACGACGGCGGTCGCCTGGTGGGCCAGATCACCGTCGACGACATCGTCAACATCATCCAGGAAGAGAACCGCGAGGACATCCTGCGCCTGGCCGGCGTGCGCGACGAGGACCGCGGCTCGTCCGTGCCGGAAATCGTGCGTGGCCGCGCGCCCTGGCTGGTGATCAACCTGGCCACCGCCGCCCTGGGGGCCAGCGTCATCGCCTGGTTCGGCGCCACCATCGAACAGATCGTGGCCCTGGCGGCGCTGATGCCCATCGTCTCGGCCCTGGGCGGCAATGCGGGGACGCAGTCGCTGACGGTCACGGTGCGCGCCCTGGCCACGCGCGAGCTGAACAGCTCGAACGCCCGACGCACCTTCGTGCGCGAACTGATGGTGGGTCTGGCCAACGGCCTGGTTCTGGCGCCCCTGATCGGGGTGGCGGCGGGGCTGTGGGCCTGGGACTGGCGCATGGGGGCGGTGATCGCCGTGGCCATGGTGCTGAACCTGCTGGTGGCGGCCACGGTCGGGGTGCTGACGCCCCTGACCCTGTCCAAGCTGAAACAGGACCCGGCGGTGTCTTCGGCGGTGTTTGTCACGGCCACGACAGACTTTTTCGGTTTCCTGATCTTCCTGGGCCTGGCGACGGCGGTTCTGCTGTAGTCGTTGCGGCCCGGCGCTTGCTCCATCCCCTGTGAGGCGAACGATTCCGTCTCGATTTGGGTCAATCCAGGTGTCCGACGTCACGTCCAGCCGCATGAAGGTCTCCCGCGAGGGGATCGTGCTCATCAAGAGCTTCGAGGGCTTCCGGCCCCAGGCCGTGGCGCGGCCCGAGGGCGGCTGGGTGATCGGCTATGGTCACACCGCCTCGGCGCGTGAGGGGCTGACCGTCGGCGAGGCGGACGCCGAACTGCTGCTGCAATACGACCTGATGCCGGTGGTGAAGGCCCTGCATGAGCGGGTTCAGACGCCGCTGAACCAGCACCAGTTCGACGCCCTGGCCAGTTTCGCCTTTTCCCTGGGGGTCGAGCGCTTCCTGGCGTCCGACGTGCTGGAGCGGATCAACGCCGGCGCCCCCCATGACGCCGCGGACGCCCTGTTCGGATGGCCCGAGCCGGCCGGCGCGGAAACCGCCCTGCGTCGTCGCGCGGCCGAGCGCGCCCTGTTCGTCGCGGCGCCCGAGACGCCGGTGACCCTGGCCGACCTGCTGGCCGCGCCCCTTCCCCTGCCCGCGTCGTCGGCCCAGCCGGAGCCGGAGCCGCAGCCCGAACCGCAGCCCCTGAGCGCATCGGAAGACGCCCGCGCGGCCGCCCTGGCGCATCTGCTGGGCGAAGCGGAGCCTGCGCCTCTGGCAGAACCGACGCCGCCGCCCCCCACGCCCGCGACCACGACGCAGGATCCGCAGTTCCAGCGTTATTCGCCCTATCAGGCCGCCGTGATCGGCCCGCTGCCGTCGCTGGAGCCGCAACAGAGCGTAGCGGCCGTCAGCCTGGCGCCCCTGGCGATCAGCCCGGCCTCGCCTCTGGCGGTCGAAGCCGCCAATGACGTCGACCAGACGCCGACGCCTGCGCCGACCCATATCGAGCCGCCGACCGAGCCGGTGTTCCCCGCCAGCGCCGCCCAGGCCGAGGCCCAGAATGAGGCCCAGGTCGAAACTCAGGCCGAGGTTCAGATCGACACCGCGCCGGCCGTCGCAGACGAACCGGTGACGCCGCTGGTCATCGAACCGGCCGCGCCCGAACCCCTGGTCCTGACTCCGCTGACCGAAGCCGAGGCGGCGACCGAGGCTCGTCCTCTGTGGACGCCGGAACAGCGCACGTTCGGCGAGGCCGCCGCCGGAACCACGAACGAAACGGCCGAGGCCCTGTTTGAAGACGGCGAGGCCGCCCTGGGCCCTATCGTGCGGCACGAGGCGGAAGAGACGCCCGAGCGGGGCGTGAACCTGGCCGAAGCCGGGGCCTTCATGCTGATGGGCGGCATCGGCCTGGTGTCGTTCGGCGCCGCCATGGCCGCCTTCCGCCGCGCGGCGATGGAAGGCTCCGCCGGCGACCAGACGGCGCTGATGGGGTGGGTGCTGCTGGTGATCGCCCTGATCTGCGTCGGGGTGTCGGCCTTCAACCTGTACCAGCGCTGGGGCCGGGCCGAGGTCGAATAAGGGCGCTTTGCGCGCTCGCGCCGGGGGTGCTAACCCCGCCGTCATGAGCATTCCCTTCGCGCCCCAACCCATGGAATTCGGCCTGGGTGAAACCGCCGACGCCATTCGTGACACCACCGCCCGCTGGGCCGCCGACCGTCTGGCGCCGCGCGCGGCCGAGATCGACGAAAGGAACGAATTCACCCGCGACCTGTGGCCCGAGATGGGCGAGCTGGGCCTGCACGGCGTCACGGTGGAAGAAGAGTTCGGCGGCCTGGGCCTGGGCTATCTGGAACACGTCGTGGCCATGGAGGAGGTGTCGCGCGCCTCGGCCTCGATCGGCCTGAGCTACGGCGCCCACTCGAACCTGTGCGTCAACCAGATCCGCCGCTGGGGCACCGACGAGCAGAAGCAAAAATACCTGCCCAAGCTGATCAGCGGCGAACACGTCGGCTCGCTGGCCATGTCGGAGGCCGGATCGGGTTCGGACGTCATGTCCATGCGCACGCGCGCCGACAGGAAGGGCGACCGCTATGTCCTGAACGGCACGAAATTCTGGATCACCAACGCCCCCCACGCCGAGACCCTGGTGGTCTATGCCCGGACCGGCGACGGCAACGGCGGCGTCACCGCCTTCCTGGTCGAAAAGGGCATGAAGGGGTTCAGCGTCTCCAAGAAGCTGGACAAGATGGGCATGCGCGGCTCGGACACCGCCGAACTGGTGTTCGAGGATTGCGAGATCCCGGCCGAGAACATCATGGGCGGCGAAGGGCGCGGCGCGGCCGTGCTGATGAGCGGCCTGGACTATGAGCGGGCGGTGCTGTCGGCCGGGCCTCTGGGCATCATGCAGGCGGCGCTGGACGTGGTTCTGCCTTACGTCCGCGACCGCAAACAGTTCGGCAAGGCGATCGGCAGCTTCCAGCTGATGCAGGGCAAGGTGGCCGACATGTACGTGGCCCTGAACAGCGCCCGCGCCTATGTCTATTCGGTGGCGCGCGCCTGCGACCAGGGCCTGACCACCCGCTATGACGCGGCGGGCGCCATCCTGCTGGCCAGCGAGAATGCGGTGAAGGTCACGCTGGAGGCCGTCCAGGCCCTCGGCGGCGCCGGCTACACCAAGGAATGGCCGGTCGAACGCCTGGTGCGCGACGCCAAGCTGTACGACATCGGCGCCGGCACCAACGAGATCCGCCGCTTCCTGATCGGTCGGGAACTGCTGGGGTCGTGAGGGTTTCCTTCTGCGGAAGGAGCCTTACGCCATGCCTGCCAGATCCGCCGCCCAGCAGAAGGCCGCCGGCGCCGCCCTGTCGGCCAAGCGCGGCGATATGCCCAAGTCCAAGCTGAAGGGGGCGTCACGGTCGATGGTCGAAACCATGACGGAGACGCAGTTGGAAGACCTGGCCGCCACACCGCGCAAAGGCAAGCCCGAGCACGTCGGCGACCACTGATCGCATCTTGCGGATTGTTAAGTGGCGTTGGGAGCAGGCCGTCCCTAAATGCTGGACCAGCCTCCCTTCCCCGCCGAGCGCGTCATGCCCGATTACGATTATCAGAGCGACGCGCGCACCTTTTCGCAGGTGCTGGAGGACATCGGCGCGCGCGATGAGCCCAAGCTGTACCTGGGCGAACTGGTCAACGCCTTCGGCGAGCGCGGCTTTGGGGCGATGATGGTGTTCCTGGGGCTGTTGAACGCCCTGGCCTCGCCCATTCCCGGATCGACCACGGTGCTGGGGGCGCCGCTGCTGTTGATCTGTTTGCAAGGGCTGTTTCTGCGCGACCAGCTGTGGCTGCCGCGCTGGGCGCTGAAAAGCAGCCTGCCGCGCGAGGAGTTCCGCAAGGTCACGGCCCGCATCAGCAAACCCCTGAAGACGATCGAGCGCCTGTCCTGCCCGCGCTGGCTGTTCATGACCAACGAGGTTTCAGAGGTGCTGATCGGTCTGGCGACCAGTCTGCTGACCGTGATCGTCATGCTGCCCATCTTCGGCGGCAATCTGTTTCCGTCGCTGTTCGTGGCCCTGTTCGGCTTCGGCATGATGCAGCGGGATGGCGTGGCCGTGGCCCTGGCCTGGGTGGGAACGGCGGGCTTCGCCGCCTTCGTCTGGCTGGCGTGGGAGATCATCAGCCGCATCTTCCTGGCGACCATGGGCTGGTGGTCGCAGGTGTTCGGATGAATGAAAGGGCCGCCGCGTCGCCGCGACGGCCCCGACATTGTCTGACCGCGAAACGGTCAGCCGAAACCGAAAGCCTGAAAGGTCAGGCCCAGGCCTCCACCGAGACCAGGGTCGCGGCCACCGCACGCGATTGATGACAATGAGACACTGGATCACCTCCTTTCACGACGCGCCCCCAATCGAGCGCACGAGTCAGAGGTAAGAGCAGTTCGCCGGCTTCGCCAAGCCGGCTCGCCCTTTCGTGATGACGCGCGGGGAAAGCCTGCGCTCAAGCAGCGAGGGACCGCGTCCCGAGCGATAGCGCAATAAACAGCCCTCGCGCTCAAGCAGCGAGCGCCCGCGGCGCGAGCGTTAGCGCGGCGCACAGCGCCCAACAGAAAACGCCGGAGGGGGCGAACCCCTCCGGCGTCGTCCTTGAACCTGAAGGCCGATCAGCCGCGGAACAGCGACAGGACCAGCTGAGGGGTCTGGTTGGCGATGGACAGGGCCTGGACGCCCAGTTGCTGCTTCGTCTGCAGCGCCTGGAGCCGGGCGCTTTCCTTCGCCAGGTCGGCGTCGACCAGATTGCCCACCCCGCTTTCCAGAGAGTCCGTCAGCTTGCCGACGAACGTCCGGTGGGTCTCCAGCGCCTTGGACTTGGTGCCCAGACGCGCCAGGGCGCCCGAGACATTGTCCAGCGACGCATTGACGGCGGCCAGGGACGCCGTCGCCCGCGACAGGGTGGTGATCGACTGCGTCGCGCCCACGGTGACGATCGTTCCGCCCAGAGCCAGCACCTCGGCGCCGACGGTCATGGAATTCGTGCCGGCGGCGTTGGCCAGAGCCTGGAACCCGGTGGCGCCGGTCTTCAGCAGGTTGACCCCGTTGAATTCGGCGTTGTTGGTGACGCTGGTGATCTGATCACGCAGCGCCCGGAAATCTTCGTTCAGCGCATTGCGCGACGCGGTTTTCAGCGACGCATCGGTCGCCGCCAGAGCCTTCTCCTTCATCTGCAGCAAGAGGTCGGAGACCGTCTCGCCCGCCGCCATGGCCACATCGACCGCAGCGATGCCCCGGTCGAGCGACTGTTTGACCGCCCCCAGGGCGCCGATTTCGGCGCGTTGCCCCTGGGCGATGGCCCAGATGGCGCCGTTGTCCTTGGCCGATGCGATCTTCTTGCCGGTGTTGATCCGGTTTTGGACCGTGGCCAGGTCGGCGTTGGTGGCGTTCAGGTTCTGGAGCGCGATCATCGCGCCCACGTTCGTGTTCACCGAGCTCGAGAGCATGCGGCATCCTTCCATTCTGGTCGGTTGAAACGGCCTTCTGGCCGCGGAACCGGTTCTGGTTCGCACGCGCACACGCAAGAAGCGGACCTGAAAATGCCCGCCTTTAATCTCTGGATTTCAGTATCTTACATGCTAGGCGACACTCGCCCGGCAGGATCGACCCGGCGACGGCGTCACAGATTGCCTAGTGGGCGTCAGGCGGCTTCCTGGGCGCCGGCCAGGCCCTGCATCACCATCTTGTTGATGTCGATCAGAGGTTCGAAATCCTCGCCCTCCTGCATGATGGCCGAGGAGTGGCGGTTCACGAACAGGCTGATCGAGATGATCTGGGCCCGCAGGGGCTTGTTCAGGGCGTTGTCCGGGTCGCTGCAATCGGTCGCCAGCGCCGACCATAGACGCCGGTTCCAGTCCAGGGCGTCGATGCGGGTCTGGACGTCGTTGCGATCAACCGTTGACGCATGCACCAGCGCCCGCGTCACCTGTCCGAACAGCCGGTATTCCATCTCGCGCGGGGACTCCGCGCGGGCGGCGGCGGTCTTATAGGCCTGAAGCGACATTCGCGACCTTGTCCTCGTATTCCACCAGTTTCCGGGCGGCCAGCAGGGCCTTGTAGTATTCGCGCGCCAGCACGTGCTTGGAGGCGGCGACGCAGTCGGCCATGGCCTCGGGATTGCGGGTGGCGGTCATGAACTCGGTCACGCGGGTGGCGAATTCGTCGTACAGCTTGGGCGCCTGGTTCTCGTCGATGTACATCATCATGACGGGGAAATAGATGCGCCGCGCCGGGGTGGTCACCTCGTCGACCTGCATGATGTCCTTTTCGCGCAGGACATTGGCCTTGTTCTGCAGAATCAGAACGCCGCGACGGTCGCCGTTCTGGACGACGGCGCCGTTCAGAACGAACTTCTCACCCGGCTTCAGCGACAGCTTCAGCGGCATCCGGCAGGACTCCCCCCTTTGCCCGGCCCAACCTAGGGACGGCGCATTGAGCAAAGGCTAAACAGACGTGGTTAACCATGTCTTGTGATGTGGGCAGGCAATCAGGGGCGTCCGCCTGTACGAGCCGCTTCATGATCGATCTTACCGACCTCGCCCATGCGCTTCAGCCGGCCGCTCAGGGAACGGCGGGCGATGCGGCCTCGCCCGAGGCCCTGCGCCGCCTGGCGCGGGATCTGGCCAGCGGCCGTCTGCGCAGCGGCCTGGCCGTCCAGAAAAAGGCCGTCGAGAAGCTGAGGGCCGCCCTGGCGGCGGTCCAGGCGCATGACTATCACCTGGGGGCCAAACGCTGCCTGGAAGCCCTGGATCTGGACGAACGCAATGGTCTGGCGTGGCACATCCTGGCCATCTGTCAGGAAAAGGCCGGCGAGGTGGGCCAGGCGCTGAACGCCTATGAGGCCGCGCTGAAACTGCTGCCGCACGAGACGGAGGTGGCGCACGACCTGGGGCGTCTGGCCCAGCGGCTGGGCTATCTGGAGATCGCGGAAAAGCTGCTGGTGAAATATCTGGCGGCCAATCCGGGCCATGTGGACGCCACCAACAATCTGGCCTGCGTGCAGCGCGACGCGGGCCGTTATGACGAGGCCGTCGCCACCCTGCGCGACCTGATCGCCATCGAACCCGGCAGCGCGCTGTTGTGGAACACCCTGGGCACGGTGATGAGCGACCAGGGCGACATGCACAACGCCCTGATCTTCCTGGAAGAGGCGCTGCGGCTGGACCCCGACTTCGCCAAGGCCCGCTACAACCGCGCCAATGTGCGCCAACCGCTGGGCGACGAAGAGGGGGCGCTGGCCGATCTGATCGCCGCCTATGAGGGCGCCGAGCCGGGCTATGAGCAGGCGATGATGACCATGGCGCGCGCCATGCTGCTGATGGGGATGGGCCGCATACCCGAAGGGTTCGAGGCCTATGAGGCGCGGCTGGACCCGTCGATGCCCGAGGCGATGCGCGTGGTGGTTGACGCCCCGCGCTGGGATCCGGCGACGACCGACATCGCCGGCAAGCGGCTGCTGATCGTGGGCGAACAGGGCATCGCCGACGAAATGATCTTCGGCGGCTGCATTCCCGACGCCATCGACGCCGTCGGACCGGACGGACAGGTCTATCTGGCCGTCGAGGCGCGGCTGGTCGACATGTACCAGCGCAGCTTTCCCCGCGCCGTTGTCGGCGCCCACCGGGCGGTGCGGCTGGAAGGCCGGCTGACCCGCTTCTGCCCCTTCATGGAAGACCTGGCCGAGGCCGAAGGGATCAAGGCCGACGCCTGGGTTCCGATGGCCAGTCTTCTGGCGCAATACCGCCGCAGCCTGGCGGATTTCCCCGACACGCGCGGCTATCTGAAAGCCGATCCGGCGCGGGTGGCGCATTGGAAGTCCCAGCTGGAGGCGCTGGGCCCGGAACTGAAGATCGGCCTGCACTGGAAGAGCCTGGTGCTGACCGGCGTGCGCTCGCGTTATTTCTCCAGCTTCGAGCGGTGGAAGCCGGTGCTGACCACGCCCGGCTGCCGGATGATCAATCTTCAGTGCGGCGACGTGTCCGACGACCTGGCGGCGGCCCAGGCGGCCGGGGTCGAGATCTGGACCCCGCCGATCGACCTGAGGAACGATCTGGAGGATGTGGCGGCCCTGTCCGTCGCCTGTGATCTGGTGGTGGGGCCGGGCATTGCGGGCACCAATCTAGCGGCGACGACGGGCGCGCGCACCTGGCTGATCCATGCGCCGGACGACTGGCATCTGATGGGCACGGACCGCTACGTCTTCTATCCGCATGTGCGGACGTTCGCGACGGGCGGCTTCGACGGCTGGCCCCGCGCCATCCAGGCGGTGCGCGATGCGCTGGACCAGGCCGTGGCCGGCGGCTGGAACGACGGCTGACATCCGGGCGTTGCCTTCCTGAACAGGAGCGACGCCATGCCGGCCATCGAAAGCGACCGCGACGAGCAGGACCAGTCCGAGGTCTTCGACGAGACGCATCTGGACGACGAAGGCGACGGCGACCTGCTGCTGGACGAGGCGGACGACGTGTTCGACGTCACCCAGGCCGACGGCGACGCCGACGAAGACGATTTCGACGAGGACGACCAGGATCTGGGCGACGTCCTGGCCATGGACGGCATCGAGGCCAAGGCCGACGCCCTGCTGGGCCTGGACAGCCCCCAGGTTTCCGAAATCGACGCCGACGGCGACCCCGGTTCGGCCCCCGACGAGGTCGAGCTGGTCTATGCCGGCCTGATGCGGAACCAGCGCGGCGCCCAGGCCAGCGCCGCCCATTGGGAGGCCAAACGCCTGTCCGACGACGACATCGCCGACCTGGGCTATGGCCCCGACGAGGAGACGACCCGATGACCACCCCCCGACCCGAAATAGACACCCGCGGCCCCGACACGCCCCACGCCCGCCGCGCCGAGCGTCAGGACGGCAAGCCGGATCAACTGCGTGACAAATCCGGCCTGGCCGAAGACCGCCAGGAGGCCCTGATCGACGAGGGCGTCGAGGAAAGCTTCCCCGCCAGCGACCCGGTTTCGGTCAAACGCATCACCTGATCGTTGTTAACCCGCCGTCTCCTGGGCTAGGGCTGTAGACAGTCACAGTCCGGGGATACGGGGAATGCAGGATCAGGGCGCGCGGTTCGAAGGCACCGCCAGCTATATCGCGACCCACGATCTGAAGATCGCGGTCAACGCCGCCGTGACGCTGGAACGGCCCCTGCTGATCAAGGGCGAGCCGGGCACCGGCAAGACGGTGCTGGCCTATGAGATCGCCGCCGCCCTGGATGCGCCACTGATCACCTGGCACGTCAAATCGACCACCAAGGCCCACAACGGCCTTTATGAATATGACGCCGTCAGCCGCCTGCGCGACAGCCAGCTGGGCGACGAGCGGGTGCATGACGTGCGCAACTATCTGCGCCCCGGCAAGCTGTGGGAGGCCTTCACCGCCCCGGTGCGGCCTGTGCTTCTGATCGACGAGATCGACAAAGCCGACATCGAGTTCCCGAACGACCTGCTTCAGGAACTGGACCGGATGGAGTTCTATGTCCACGAGACGGACGAGACGATCCGCGCGGCCGTGCGCCCCATCGTCATCATCACCTCGAACAACGAGAAAGAACTGCCCGACGCCTTCCTGCGGCGGTGTTTCTTCCACTACATCCGCTTCCCCGACGAAGAGACGATGAAGGCCATCGTCGAGGTGCACTATCCCGGCATCAAGCCGCGCCTGGTGGGCGAGGCGCTGAAGACCTTCTATGCGCTGCGCGACACGCCGGGACTGAAGAAGAAGCCCTCGACGTCGGAACTGCTGGACTGGCTGAAGCTGCTGATGGTCGACGACATCGACCCCGCGACCCTGCGCGAGCAGGCGGCCGGAAAGCTGATCCCGCCCTTGCACGGCGCCCTGCTGAAGAACGAGCAGGATGTGCATCTGTTCGAGCGGCTGGCCTTCCTGGGCCGTCGCGACGGCGGCCGGCCCGGCGCCTGACGCCACATCGCGGACGCGGAGCCGACATGCCGATTACTGCGATTTCACTGGATACGCGCGTCGGAAGGCGCAGGATGGGGTCATGAAACGGTACGCCCTGCCCCGTTCGATCCTGCCGCTGGCCGCCGTTCTGGCGGCCGCCACGGCCCTGACCGCCTGCGACCAGCCCAATGTTCGCATCACGACCACCAGCACCGGTTCAGAAACCCGGTCAGAGGGCGTGCTGAAGGTGGTCGATGCTCTGCAATGCCCGGAAACCCAGGGGGTTCTGACCCGCAAGGGCTCGGCCGAGGCCGGGGGTCTGGTCTGCATCTACGCCGGACCCAAGGGCGCCGAGGTCAATCTGCATCTGGTGCGGCTGGACGGCCGGCCGGCGTCCGAGGCGCTGAAGACCTTTGAGACCGAACTGGCCGCCGCCCTGCCCCAGACCCACGCCGACCTGGCCGCCCATGCCGCCGACCGTCGCGCGGCCGAAGCGGATCGCCGCGCCGCCCAGGCCGACCGTCGCGCCGCCCAGGCCGACGCCGAGGCCGCCCAGGCCGATTCCGCCCGCGTTCGCCTGCCCGGCGTCAGCATCGACGCCCACGGCGACAAGGCGCGCGTGCGCATCGGCGGCCTCAGCATCAACGCCGACGACGCCGGCGGCACGGTCGATATCCGCACCGACGACGAGGCCGTCAGCATCAACGCCACCGACCGCGGCGCCGAAATCCGCACCCGCAGCGGGGGCGACGCCACCCGTTCGACCTGGATCCTGACCAATGGCGACGAGGCCGCCCAGGGCTGGCGCATGGTCGGCTATGAGGCGCGCGGACCGGCCGGCGGCCCCCTGGTGGTGGCGACCGTCCGCACCAAGGAGAACGATCACGACACGGTGCTGGATGCGGCCAAGGCGCTGGTGACGCTGAACGTCGGGCGTTGATCCGGCCCGATGGTCCCCAGGCCATCGTCGTGCAGAGCTTGATCCGACCGGCCGGATGCGTCACCTGACCTGCCCAACCGCAGGATCCGAGACTTCTTTGGCCGACGCCCCCTCCAAGACCGCCGCCCGATCCAAGCCGCCCCGCGCGTGGCAGCGCATGCTGTCGGGCCGTCGCCTGGACCTGCTGGACCCCTCGCCGTTCGATATCGAGGTCGAGGACATCGCCCACGGCCTGGCCCGCGTCGCCCGCTGGAACGGCCAGACCATTGGCGAGCACGCCTTTTCCGTGGCCCAGCACAGCGTGGTGGTCGAGGAGATCACGGCCCACCTGAAACCCGGCATCGATCCGAAATGGCGTCTGGCGGCCCTGCTGCACGACGCGTCGGAATATGTGATCGGCGACATGATCTCGCCGTTCAAGTCGGCGCTGGGCGTCAACTACAAGGCGTTCGAGGCGCGGTTGGAAGGCGCCATCCATGTGCGCTTCGGCCTGCCGCCCAAGACCCCGCCCGCGATCAAGGCCCTGATCAAGAAGGCCGACAAGGCCTGCGCCTATTTCGAGGCGACGCAACTGGCCGGCTTTTCGCACAAGGAGGCGCTGGGCTTCTTCGGCGCACCGCCGGCCGGCTATGATCTGGTCATCGACCCCCTGCCGGCGTCGCTGGCCCAGGAACGTTATCTGGACCGCTACCGCGTACTGGCCGAAGCGGTCGGCCTGATCCCCGCCGCCGACGCCTGGCACACGGAATAGGCATGGGCGGGGGCGGCGACAGCACCGGCGTCCGCATCGGCCTGTCGGCCGTGGTCATGGCCCTGCATGACCGCCAGGCCGTCGTCCTGACCATCGGCGAAACCGAGGCCGAGGCCGCCCTGCCCTTCGGCCCCTTCGATCCGGCGGCCGACCGCACCTTCGAGCTGGCCCTGCGCGCCTTCGTGACGGCCCAGACCGGCTTTCGCCTGGGCTTTGTCGAGCAGCTCTACACCTTCGGCGACCTGGGCCGCGCCTCGCCGCGCGCCACGCCGGGGCCGGAACGGATGCGCGAGGTGTCGGTCGGCTATCTGGCGCTGACGCGCGCCGCGACCGAGACGCCGGCCGCCCGCTGGACCCCCATCTTCGACATCTTCCCGTGGGAGGATCGCCGATCCCCCGACGCCGCGCTGATGGATCGCATCGCCGCGGACCTGACCGCCTGGGCCGGAGCCGAGCCGCGACGGCAGGCGCGGGTCCAGACCCTGTTCGCCCTGCGGCCCGGCCTGCGCTGGAACGAGGAGCGGGTGCTGGACCGCTATGAGCTGTTGTACGAGGCCGGCCTGGTGACCGAGGCCGCCCGCGACCGCGACGAACCCCCGCCCGCTGCCTTGGGCCGCGCCATGGCGTCCGACCACCGCCGCATCCTGGCCACCGGCCTGGGCCGCCTGCGCAGCAAGCTGAAATACCGGCCGGTGCTGTTCGACCTGGCGCCGGAGACCTTCACCCTGTTCGAGCTTCAGGCCGCGGCCGAGGCGGTGTCGGGCCTGCTGCTGCACAAGCAGAATTTCCGCCGGGGCGTCGAGCGCTCGGGCCTGGCGGCGCCGACCGGCGTGATGTCGGCCACCGGCGGGCGGCCCGCCGAACTGTTCCGTTTCGCCATTCCCGACCCCCAGGGGGCGCCGGCGGGGGGACTGCCCCTGCCGACCTTGCGATAATTTTTCGTCGCCCGCTTGCAGGGCGGCCCGGACGCCCGTAGAGAAGCCGTCCTTCAACCAAGCCTACTGAAGGCCTCGCGGAGAGGTGGCAGAGTGGTTGAATGTACCGCACTCGAAATGCGGCGTGCGTGAAAGCGTACCGGGGGTTCGAATCCCCCCCTCTCCGCCACCGGCCCCCACCGACATATCTCCACCGGCCCTTGCCGGCGATAAGTCGCTGATAAAGCGCAAATTCCTACAGTCATCGCGTCGAAACTGCCCGGCCTAAACAGGCGTCACCGGGCCGATTTCACGCGTTTCCGGCCCGCAGTCTCCACGCCGCGAATTCCGACGACGGTTTTCCCTGCTATCAGGGAATTTATCAGGGAATTTCATTTTCGGGCCGCGACCAGCAGGGCGCCGCGAAGATCCGACCCGGTCTTCGGTCAATGAATGGCCGCGAACCCGAACACGTGGCGCTGCTCGCTCCAGGCCAGCGGCATCTCGGTCTTCACGAGATGCTCCAGGGTCAGGCCCACCGGCTGGCGGCCTTCGATGATCGCGGACTGAATGTCAGGGGCCAAAAAGGCCAGCCTGACCAGCTGGCGCAGGTAGTTGTGAGCGAGCGCTTTCTCGGCGCCGCCGGCGACGATGGCGTGCGCGCGCCGCAGCCCCTGAACCAGCTTGGCGTCCGGCGCCGGGTTACGGGCCACCGCCGAGCCGTCGGCCGTGGCGATCCAGGTGCGGCCCCCGCGAAACACCGGGCGGCCGGGGATGATAAGATCCAGCTTGTTGACGCGCTCGCCAACCTCGACAAGCTTCTGACCGCCGAGCAAACCGGCTTGGGCCTTAGCCAAGCCAGCCGCGCTCAACTCGCCGCGCGGCAAGCGAACCACGATCCGATCCGTCCCGATCGTAACCCGGTCTATCTTCTCGCAGATAGCCGCCCATCCGTCGGCCGGCTCGGTCAGGCCGCAAGCCGCAAGCCGCTCCATGACCACCCCTTCAATGACGCCGGCTGGAACGCGACGGACAATTTCGCGGTCCAGCTTGGCCCCCTGCCCGACCTGCAGAGGCTGGGAGACGTAGTAGCGATAGCGCCTTCGGGACTTTCCGTAGGCGATGGCCGGGGTCATTGGCAGGCCATCCGCATCCACGATCTTGCCGGCCAGGGGCGAGCCCTGAAGCTGCAGCGGGCGCTTCCGTCGATGCGAGGTGTTGGCGTCCAGCGAAGCCTGCACCTCGGCAAACAGATGGGGATCGACGATGCCGGGGTGGGCGCCCGGGTAGGAGGCGCCCTTATGCGTCACCTCGCCGAGATAGACGCGGTTGCGCAGCAGATGGAACAGTGCGCCGCGACTCCAGGCCACGCCGCCCCGGGTGGAGCCCGATCGGCTGGTCTTGACCGCTGTCACCACGCCCTCGGCGTCCAGCTCGGCCTTCAGCCGATGGACCGAACCGAGGGTCAGATAGCGGGCGAACAGCCCCCTCACCTGCTCGGCCGCGCCCGCGTTCACCACCAGAGCCCGGGTAGCGGGGTCAGTAGGCAGGTCGTAGCCGAACGGCAGGTTGCCGCCCATCCACATCCCCTTCTTCTTGGAAGCGGCGATCTTGTCGCGGATGCGCTCCCCCGTGACCTCGCGCTCGAACTGGGCGAAGGACAAGAGGACGTTCAGGGTCAGCCGGCCCATGGAGTTGGTGGTGTTGAACGCCTGGGTCACCGACACGAAGGAGACCGACCGGGCGTCGAACCGCTCGACGATCTTGGCGAAGTCGGCGAGGGACCGGGTCAGGCGGTCGACCTTGTAGACCACCACGACGTCAATCATGCCGCGATCGACGTCCTGCATGAGCCGCTGGAGGGCCGGCCGCTGCAGGGTTCCCCCCGATAGCCCGCCGTCGTCATAGATGGTGGCCAGCGCTTTCCACCCCTCGCCAGCCTGGGATAGGACATAGGCCTCGCAGGCCTCGCGTTGCGCATGCAGGCTGTTGAAGGCCTGATCCAGCCCCTCCTCCGAGCTCTTGCGGGTGTAGATGGCGCAGCGGCTCGCTGTCATTTCGCCGCGCCCTCCCGCTGGCCGAAGAAGCGAGGGCCGTTCCAGCGCGTGCCGGTGATCTCGCGCGCGATCACCGACAGACTGTCGTAGCGCCTGTCCTCGAATAGGAAACCGCCTTCGATCACCTCGACATCGCAGCGTCGGCCCTTCCACTCCCGGGTCAGCCGGACGCCGGGGGTCAGGACGGGACCGGGCGGTTTCAACTGCCCGGTCCCACGCACCGTCTTCAGCGTCGCCTTGCTCAGGCCGCCCGCCGCCTCGACCTGGATGTTCCAGGTCAGGATCCGGCGCAGCAGATCGGCCGATCGGTGGCGCGGCGCGGGCGGACCGAACCGATCCACCCACGCCACTCTCAGGTCCTGGAGGCTCGCCGCCTCCAGCGCCTTCACCTCGGCCTCGGCCAGGATTACGGCCTGTCTCACGGCCGCGCCTCCGCCGCGCGATAGCGCAGGACGCCATCGACCAGCTGCGAGGCCACGGGCGCGCCCAGTTTCTTCTTCACGGCCCCCGCCAGCGCGCCCCGGACCGAATGCCGTTGCCAGCCAGTAGCGGCGACGATCTCATCCAGGCTCGCGCCGTCGGGTTGGCGCAGCAACGCGATCACCGTGTCGATCTTGCTGATCTTCTGGCGAGAGAGAACGATCTTCTCGCCAGCCGGCGGGAAAACGGCCTCGAAATCCGCGTTCGTCCGGTGCAGGGCGGCGACCACCTCGGCCTTCATCTTGCGGGCATACCGGCGGGGGATGGGGGTAGGCTTCATGCGCCGCTTGGGGCGGCTCTTGGCGTCGGGCAGTTGCACGATATCGGCCATGGGGTTTGTCTCCGTTCCGGGGCGATCAGCCGCCCCTACCGAGACAAGCCCGCTTGGCGGGCATGGGCGTCAGAACGCTTCCTTTCGGGCAGAAGTCGAGCGGCTTCAGTCGCGAATGTCCAACATTTGGCCGGACAGCTCGGCGGCGCGGCGGCAGCGTGCGTCGATCTCGGCCAATCGGTCGGACCGGCCGGCCATGGCGCACAGCTCGGCCGTGGATTCCAGAACTTCCAGCAGGAGCTCGAACAGAGAGTCTTGGTCGCCGTGTACAGCTTGAGCATTCATGTCGGGTAGGAATGCTTCCGGTGCGCGCGAAGTCGAGCGAACTCTTGGACCACCGCCACGAATCATGGATGATTTGTCTCGCCAGCGCGTTCGGATCGTCCGACACGCGCCGACGGCGGGCTCCTTGGAGAACGATAGTGTTGATCACCAAGGAAGGCCATTTTGTTCACCCGCCCGATTACCGCCCCCCAGCGGCTGCCCGTTACGCCGCGCCCCGTCGCCGGCCTCAAGGTTCCTAAACGCCAGGTTCGGGACCATCCTCCTAAGCAGATCGAGCTGATCAGGAAGTCCATCCTGCGCGTGGGCTTCACCGTCCCCCTGGTCATCGGCACGGACGATCAGGTCCTGGCCGGCGCGGCCCGGCTGGAGGCGGCTCGGGCCCTGGGCATGGTCGAAGTCCCGACCGTCTCCCTGGCGCATCTGCCCGAGGCGGACCAACGCGCCTATCTGCTGGCCGACAACAAGCTGGCCGAGATGGCGTCCTGGGACGACGACATCCTGAAGCTGGAACTGGCGGAGCTGTCCAGCCTGGACCTCAGCTTCAGCCTGCAGGACCTGGGCTTCGAGACCGCCGAACTGGATCTGTTGCTGGCGTCGCCGGAGACCGACGACGGGGCCGCCCAGGATGCCGTGCCCGAGTTGGCCGAGGTCGCCGTCACCCGGCTGGGCGACATCTGGCGCCTGGGTCCGCACCGGCTGGTGTGCGGAGACGCCCGGGATCCGGCTGTGCACACCGCGGTGATGCAGGGCGAAGCCGCGAGGATGGTATTCACCGACCCGCCCTACAATGTTCGGATCGTGGGCCACGTTATGAAGCGCGACAGCGGCCGACGGGAATTCCCGATGGCCAGCGGCGAGATGACGCCCGCCCAGTTCACCGAATTCCTGAGCCAGACCTTGGGCGCGGCGGCTGGCGTGTCGATGGACGGGTCGATCCACTACGTCTTCATGGATTGGCGGCACATGGCCGAGATGCTGGCCGCCGGTCAGTCCGCCATTGGCGAGCTGAAGAACGTCTGCGTCTGGGCCAAGCCCAACGCGGGCATGGGCGCCTTCTACCGCAGCCAGCATGAGCTGGCCTTCGTGTTCAAGAAAGGCCGTGTCCCGCACGTCAACAATTTCGGCCTGGGCGAGCATCGCTATCGCACCAACGTCTGGAAATACGACGGCGCCTCGGGCTTCCATGGCGAACGCGACGCCGACCTGGCTCTGCACCCGACCGCCAAGCCCGTGGCCATGGTCGCCGACGCGATTCAGGACGTCAGTCACCGCGACGACATCGTTCTGGATCCCTTCGGAGGCTCCGGCTCGACCCTGATGGCCGCAGACCGCACCGGGCGCCGCGCCCGGCTGATCGAACTGGATCCGCTGTACTGCGACGTCATCTGCCGCCGCTTCATCGCCGCCGGCGGAACGGCCGTGCTGGAGGGCAGCGAGGCGTTCGACGTGGTCGCGGCCGAACGGCTGACCGCCATCGGAGAGGCGGCGTGATGGGCAAGCACCGCAAACCGCCGCGTGGCCCCAAGGGTCCGGATGAAAGGGACTATGACGTGGGATATAGCAAACCGCCGGAAGGGACGCGGTTCAAGAAGGGGCAGTCTGGCAACCCCTCGGGGCGGCCGCCTAAGAAGCCGAGCCTGGCGTCCATCTTGAGTGAGGTCGCCTATCATCCGGTGCGCGTCGAGCGAGCCGACGGGGTGAGCTCCATTCCCCTGATCCACGCTGCGCTGCTGGGCGGGTTGCAACAGAGCGCCAAGGGCAAGGGCTCAGGGATCGCCAAGGTCGTCCTGGAGCAGATGGAACGCCACGGGGTGGGGATGGACGCCAGCGACCAGGACCTGAGGTCCATCGATCAAGAGCTGTTCGACCGCCTGATGTCCGAGCGGAAGTAGCACGATGTCCGCCCCTTTGCCGGGACTGCCTCGTCCCAAAGAACCCACCGCCGAGGAAATGGCGGCCGCGGTTCGTCACGCTTGCCGCACCGAGTTCGAGTTCTTCGCCCGTCGGGCGTTGGCGGACGTTTTGCCGGAGTTCATCGACAACTGGCACGTCAGCGCGCTCTGTAATGTCGGCAGTCGTATCGCCGAGGGCGAGCTGATGCGCGGTATCGTCAATGTGCCGCCCCGCGGGCTGAAGTCGGTCATCCTCTCGGAGATCCTGCCCGCCTACCTGCTGGGCAGAAACCCGGCAGCCAAGATCATTTGCGTCAGCTATAGCCAGGACGTGGCCGAACAATTCGCGGTCAAGACACGCCGCATCATGCAGGCGGATTGGTATCGACGCCTGTTCCCCGACACCCGCCTGGAGAGCGCCGCTTTGGCGAACCTGCGCACCACGGCGGGTGGCCATCGGATGTCGACCTCGGTCGGCGGAGCCGTGACCGGCTTCGGGGCCGACCACATCATCTTGGACGACCCCGTCAAGGCCGACGACGCCAACTCCGAGACCGTTCGGAAAGGCGCCAACAGCTGGATCCGCTCGACGCTGATGTCGCGGTTCAACGATCGTCGCACCGGTCAGATGCTGGTCGTGGTGCAGCGTTTGCACCAGGACGACGTCGTCGGCATGCTGCAGGAGTCCGGCGATTGGGAAGTCCTGTCGATCCCCCTGATCGCGCCGCAAGACCAGACCTACGACCTGGGACGCGGCCGTACCTACCACCGCCGGGCGGGCGAACTGCTGCATGCCGTTCGCGACACGCCCGCGACCGTCGAGGAAACGCGGCGCGCTTCGGGGTCCCGCAACTTCGAGGCCCAGTACCAGCAGGAGCCCACCCCGCCCGACGGCTCGGTGTTCAAGCGGAAGTGGCTGCGCGATTACCCTGCGCCATACATCCATCAGCGCGGCGACCGCATCATTCAGAGCTGGGACATGGCCAACAAGACGGGCCACGGCAACGACTGGTCGGTCTGTGTCACCGCCGCCGTCAGGCGATCCGAGGTCATCGTGATCGACGTATTCCGCGACCGCCTGGCGTTTCCGCCTCTGAAGAAGAAGGTGATCGCCCTGGCCCTGGAATACAGCCCCGAGAAGCTGTTGATCGAGGACGCCGCCGCAGGAACGCAGATGATCCAGACTTTGCAGGCTGATCAACCGCGAGGGGTGCCGCTACCCATCCCCATCAAGACGGACAAGGACAAATACAGCCGCGCTGACCGGGCCGCCGCCAGGGTGGAGAGCGGCGCCCTGTTGTTGCCTGACCGAGCGCCCTGGCGCGAAGCTTTCGTTGGCGAACTGCTTGGATTCCCATCGGCCCGTCACGATGACCAGGTGGACGCCCTGGTTCAGTTGCTGATCCATACCGAGGCCGGCCGTCCGCCAAGGTTGGATCCCGAAATGCTGGCCGGCCTGCAAAAAGAGCCCGACCTGATGAACGAGATCATCGGCGGACGCTGGTCCTAGGGATGATCAGGGGTAGATCGAGATGGGATCCACAAGCCATGTTCGCTCCGAACGCTCAAGGCCTGCTCTCCCGGTGAAGGGATGCGTGGACCTTTGGGAACCGCCGTCATCCACGATCACATAAGTATAGATCTCAAAGGTACAGCTCCGACCCTTGACCGGTGTGACACGCATCCCAGGATGACCATACGGCGGTAGCGTGGTTCTGACCGTGAAAGTATTCTCCCGGGCGAAGGCGGCTTGCACCGCATGAAAGGCGGCCTCCCCCGTCCGGCACTGGGCGGCAGTCTTTTCTTCCTGCCATAATTCATAGGCGATCCATCCGACCGTGGCGGTGATCGCCAGACCGCCGGCGATCACTCCCAGCACCAAGTCTTGACGATCCGATGCTCGACGCTTCGGCGTGATGTCGATGATCCTTGAGCGGCCGCCGTTTTCCATCAGCCGGGCTCCACCAAGGACTCGTGGCAATATCGGCAGCGATGGGCTCGCTTACGCACCATTTCCGCGCAGGCTGGGCAACGGCCATACCCCTCCCGCGCCATACGCAAATCCAGGGCCTCCACGTCTCTCGGCGTCAACACCGCATGAGGCAGGGCGCCGACGAACATCAGGGAGCCGTAGACCCACCAGACGATGAAGTTGTGCCCTTTGTTGGCCGCCACGGTGGCCGGGATCAAACCCAGCAGCAGGGCGAGCGCGATCCAATCCATCAAGCCCATCATTTGTATCATATGAGTCTCCCTCAGCAGTTGGACTGACACATCGAACAGCGGCGTGGGTCAAGTTGTTTGTGACTCATAATCTGTCGACCGATGAGCGACGCCACGGCCCTCTCGCGTCATGGATATCCGCAAGCGGGTTGGCGAGAACGTGAGGCGGCTCAGGGTCGAGGCCGGCCTGTCTCAGGAGCAATTCGCCTTCGAGGCCGACATGCATCGCACCTATGTCTCGGGCGTGGAGCGCGGCATCCGAAATCCAACCGTGACGGTGCTCGAGCGGATGGCGAAGGCGCTGAAGGTCAAGCCTGAGAGTCTGTTGGCGTATACGCCACCGATTTCGGCTTCGCGCCATGAGCGGACATTGGCCCTCGGCCTGACAACCGAAGTTGGACGACCTACCGGAGTCCCCCCCGCCAAGCACGGCAGATGATCGGAGAGTCGACTGCGCCGCTCGATGGGAGGCCTCAGGCTAATTCGCTGGTGTGTTTCGCTCTTGGCCAATGCGCAGCTTGAATGTCCGATATTCTGACATTACATTGATCGAATGTCGGAGAATCAGCCATGACTCAGGTCGAGGAAAAGCCGGAGATTAAGCCGTTTCCTGTCAAAGAGGTGAGCGCCTGCTTGCTGGCGGAGCTGACCTCACTGGCGGAAAGCGAGCTTGCCCTGCAGGGGGTGAAGCCTCCCGCCGCCCCGGGCGCTCTGCTCACCACCAAAATCCGACTGGATTCCCTGACGGTCGTCGATGTGACCTTGGCGCTGGAGGACATTCTGGGGTTCGAGCCCAAGAATATCGTCAAGACCGGCGGCTACGATTCCATCCAGGCCGCCTTGGACCATATGATGCCCCGGCTTGAGGCGGCCTGGAAGAAAACCTATTCGGCCGGCGCATGATGGACGACGACGAACAGGCCCGGCGCAGTCTGGGAGAACGGCTTCGCGAGGCGCGTGAGTATCTCGGTCTGAAGCAGGAAGAGGTGGCCGCGCATCTCAAGCTACCCCGCACGGCCCTGACCGGGATCGAAAGCGGGCAGCGGCGCGTGGAGGCGATCGAACTCACCCGTCTTGCACGCCTCTATCGACAGTCTGTGGGATATCTCACCGGAATTGAGGGGCCGCCCGATCTGCCACCCGATGTGGCTCATCTGGCACGCCAGGCGGCCGACTTGTCGCAAAGAGACCGGGAGGAACTGGGCCGCTTCACCGAGTTTCTACTGGCGCGCGCCCGGAAGACGGACTGACGGATGGCGCGGACCTATCAGGAGGCCGTCCGGAACGGGGTGGCGGCCGCCGGTCGGCTGCATCGCCAGTTCGATCTCCGCGCCCGGCTGGAAGCCGAGCCCGGCGCCGTGGATGTATTTGACCTGATCGCGGCACTCGACACTCCCCTGATGGTTCGGCCCCTGGACGGGCTGCTGGGCGCCTTCGTCAACGTCCCCATTCCGGGGATCATGATCACCTCTCAACGCTCGCTCAGCATCCAGCGCTTCACCGCCGCGCATGAGCTCGGCCATTCGACCCTCGGGCACCAGCCCAGCTTCGATGACGAGGCCCAGGTCCTGCGACGCGCGCCCGGCCGCGATCTCAGCCCGGGCTTCCAGGAGACAGAGGCCGACGCCTTCGCCGCCGCCTTGCTGATGCCCCGCTGGCTGATCACCGCCCATTGCGCCCGGCAGGGTTGGCGGGCTGCCGATCTCGAACGCCCGCAGGTCGTCTATCAGTTGGCGCTTCGCCTCGGTGTGAGCTTTGAGGCGATGACGCGTACCTTGGAGCGCTACGACCTGCTCGACGCCGCTCGGCGCCAGACCGTCCTGGCGACCAAGCCTCGAGCCTTGAAGGTTGAGCTCCTCGGCGACTTCACCCCACCGTCCTATCACGGCGACGTCTGGCTTCTGACACAGAAGGATCAGGGTGGACGGATCGACGGAAGCCGCGGGGACCTGTTCGTTATCCGTGTCCCGGAACTGGGCTCGGCCGGATATCTCTGGGATTTCGATACTCTTCAGGCCAGCGGCCTGGTCGTCCTTCGCGACACCCGGCTTGCCACCCCACCGGACAGCATTGGCGATCCAATCGAGCGCGAGGTCCTGGCGGGTCCCAACGGCGAGGACGTTGAGGGGGCACTGGATCTGCGCCAGAGCCGCCCCTGGCTCGAGGAACCGCCAATCGCCGCCCTAGTCATGGCCTTCGACCTGTCCGGCCCCGAGGCCTCCGGCCTCTCCCGCGCTGAACGACGCCGCTGGCTGGCGGCGGCCTAGAATGGCGGTCTTGGATATCAAGACGGATCTGCGCCATCGCTTGGGACCGGCCCGCGACCAAGGTCCGCGTCCGACCTGCCTGGCCTTCGCCGCCAGCGATCTCCACGCTGCGGTGCGTCCTGGCTGGACGCCGCTTTCCTGCGAGGCGGCCTTCCACCATGCCCAGATGCGCGCGGGTCGTTCCCCCTCTTCCGGCGCAGGTCTGGGGTTCATGCTGGACGCCCTGCGCGAGGACGGCCAGCCCGCCGAAGAGCATTGGCCCTATGTCCCGACGCCACCGGCAAACGACGCTTGGAGTACGCCGCCGGTGGACGGCGAACGGTTCACCCGCAAGGGACAGGCCCTGCCCTTCGGCTGGGCGGAGATCGTCGACGCTCTCCAGTCCGAGCGGCCGGCGCTGATCCTGCTGAGACTCTCCGCCAGCTTCTACAGACCGGACGCCGCGGGCGTTGTCCACCCAGCGCCCGGCGAGGTCGGAGATCCGGCGCTGGGCCATGCCGTGCTGGCGGTCGGGCACGGCGAGATCGGCGGGGCCCCTGCGATCCTGGTCCGGAATAGCTGGGGCACCGGTTGGGGTGTCGCCGGTCACGCTTGGCTGACGCAGAACTATGTCGAGCCCCGACTCTACGGGTTCGCCCTTCTCGAAGAGGACGATTATGTATCTCCCCATTCCGCCGCAGCCTGATAGCTTCAGCGCCTGGCGCGCCGCGGTCCAGGCGGTCGACGATCGTCCGGGCCACGAGGCCCAGAACGTCATCATCGACGTCGCGGATCCCCTTTCGCGCGCTACTCTCGCCGATCCGGCGGTAGCGCTCGTGGACGACTTCCTCAGACAGTGGGACGCCAAGCCGATCGAGACGGTAGCCAACACCCTGTTCCCCGCCGCCCTGCATCGCCGGCACGGATCACCGGCTTTCTATGCCCGGTTCCGTGACCATATCTTGCCCGCCGCCGCACGCGGCGGAGACCGTTGGTCCGGCTACTATTTCGAGCGGATGATCAATCTGCCGCGTCCTGATGGAGGCGTCGCGTTCAATCAGCTGGCCGACATCGTCGACCGTCTGAAGGATCCCTCGGTCAAGGCCCTCAACAAGTACGAGCTCTCGGTCTTCGACCCTTTGCGCGACGTCGACCGTTCCCCCTATGGCGGTCAGTGTCTGAGCCACGCCAGCTTCAAGCCTGAACGGACAGCAGCGGGTGATCGGCTGCATCTGACCGTGATGTACCGCAATCACTATTATATCGAGAAGCTTCTCGGGAACCTCATCGGCCTGGGGCGGCTGATGGCCTTCGTGGCCCAAGAGGCGAAGCTTCAGGTCGGCACCCTGACCGTTCTGTCGTCGCACGCGATCATCGACCAGCCCCGCAATGACGCCAAGCAAACGGCGTCGCGCGCCGCCATCAACGCCATGCTGGCTGCCTGCGACGCTCTAGTTGAGCATTGAGGGCGGCTCCAGCCCCCCAAAGCTGAGCTGGGCGTCGACGACATCGTAAAGCGCGTGCATGCCCGCCACGAACTCGGCTTGGCCGCCATAGCTGGGGTGCCGCACCGCATCGCATGCGACGCCGAGATCCGCCAGGGCTTGGCTGGCGTCCCGACCGATTGCAACGATCCTAGCCGGCTGCACCATCTCGATTAGGGCTTCCAGCAAGGGCCATGTCGCATCCCGCTCCACACGGGTATGCGGTCGGTTCGACATCGGGTCTTCCGCAAGGTGCGGATGGAAGGGGAAGACGTTCCACAGCATGGTCGGGCGCTGCACCCGCCGCAGAACGCTCCATACGACCGCCGCCGTCCGTTCCGCCACAACCGGTCCCTCGGTGGCCCTGACGAGGGTGATGTCGCCCATCAAGGCCGAAGCCGAGGCGAGATGAACCTCGTCGGTCAGGGGCACTCCGGTCCGGCGGCCGCCCCGATAGCCGAGGTCTCGCCCAATCCACATGGTGGCAGCGTCCACCTCGACGGCCCGCTCCAGAAAAAGGCGCAGGTTTTCCCGGCGCAGCGAGGGGGCGTCTGACCGGTCGCAGACAGCGCACTGGTCGCGCCAGGGATTGAACACATTGGGAAGGGAGGCGCTCTGGAGCGCATCGACAAAGGCGGTGGGTGTCATGATGCGAGGGGCTCTACACGCAGCGACCGAGTCTCGAAATCCAGGATCACCCGGCCGCGGCGGTGCTGACGCAGATATCGGAAGACTTCGTATCCCTGGAGGATCGCCTCCTCCCAAAGCCACAGAGGGAGGCGGTCCGCCTCGTAGCCGGCCACGAACTGCTTGATCTGCTTGAGCAAATCTAAGGGCAGTTTTCCGATCTCCACCCCCTCGAAATAATTCAGCCGCTGCGCTTGGCCGAACACCCAAGTCGAGACGCCCTCCTCGATCAGGATCGCCCGGGCTCCGTCCTCGGCGTCGTCGATCTGCGGCTGGCTCTTGCGCTTCAGCCGCATCAAGGCCCTCGTCACCGGCGACCAGCCGAGCACGGCGACGAAGGCATAGTGGAAGACGTCGTGGAACCGGTAGTCATCCGGCTCTAGAGAATTGTCGGTGAGGCGATCGCCGATGAACAGAGCGTTGCAGCGTTGGAAAACATAGTCCTTGTCTCCGACACGCTTTTCGTAGACCTCGACCTCCAGCCGACGCGGCAGTTGCTCGTCCGGATCCGCATCGGCGTCGAAGGCCTCCGGATACTCCCGCTTCTCCGGCCATCGATCAAAGATTTTGTAGGTGTTCTTGATAGCCGCCACCTCCAAGGTCAGGTGAGCCTCACGCGACGCCCGCAACAGCCGGGTCAGGATCGCCGACAGACGCATAGGCAGAAGACCCTGATCGAGCTCGAGTCGGCCGGCCTGGAAATCCCCGATCAGCAGGCCGACGTCCGAAGCGAGGTCGAGCAACGTCTCTTCGAAGTTGGCGGTTGGCGCGCCCCCCGGCGCGATCGGGTGAGGCTGGAGCGCCTCAAAGGTCAGCGTCGGATCGTCGACGCCTCTCCACTGCGCGTCTCGCCTATAAAGATGGGCGGCGACAGCGCTAAGGGCCACTCCGCCTCGTCGCGCTACCGCCGCGAGATACCAAAGAACGTCGCCCAGCTCCTCGGTCACGGCGTCTGAATGACTGCGGTAGGAGGCAGGATCGCGTTGCTTTTTCTTCAGTTCGCTTAGGAGGCTTCCCACCTCGCCTACTAGACCGAGAAGGGGAAAGGCGAGCGATTGGCCTTCGACACCGCGGTCCGTTCGTGCCGCGGCTGCTGCGTATCCCCCCACCGTCAGCGGTCTATAATCTTCCACTCCCGCCCCCCGCTTCGTTCTCATCCCATCGTTATTCGAACGATTCGGACGAGGCGTCTCCCGCAGACTGCCCGCTTCCAGCAGCGGCGCGGCCTCCGATCGAAACGCTGTGATGGTGGTCGAAAAGACGCCTTAGGCCGCGACAAGCGGACCTCCCTAACAGCCGCTTCGAGTCAGAAGCGGACTTCGGCGCGCGCTGCCGAACGAACGTCGGCTCCTGACCCGAAGGCGAAGTTCGGAATGTCCGTTGTCGAGCAGAATTCGGCTTGGCTCGTTAGCGTCTGGGCCTGACTCATCGCTGATCTTGGAAGGTCTGCTCCGGGACCCTACGCTGGAACCTAATCCAGTGCGTCCGCAGCGTCCGGTTCTGACGCCATAGATCAGGGCAGGTCTTTGACGAAGGAATAGTCCAGACCACGAACGTCTTCGGACGGCGGCGAAAGTCGAAGGTATGAAAATCCGTCGGGCATTGCCCATGCCGGTTCGATCTCGGCCGCCCCCACCGAAGACCTGAACGATTTGAGATGACGAGTACCCTCTGTGGGCGCGCGGCCGCTGCAAGACGCGCGGGAACCGAATTGGAAAAGCCCGTCATCGCTGACGGGCTTCCCTTATTCCATAGACGATGAGGGGAGGCCGAAGCCCGCGAGTCTCAAAGTCGATGGTGTATAGATGGGCAACGGTTGAGAGGGTGTCAACCCGCGTTGGCATTGTATGGCTCATCGACAAACAGCGCGGGGTTTGCGACAGCCAGAAAGCCATGCCGTTCAGCGCCGAAGAGCTTCGCGATCTACCGGATATAATCTCCGCGCCTCGATTTGCGACCTATCTGCAGGCCAAGGGCGGCCATGTCGCCGATGCTCTGGAACTCTACGCCTGGAATGCCGAGGTGTCGGCGGCCTTCATGGTGCCTCTCCATCTGGCCGAAGTCGCCATCCGCAACGCCGCAGCGGAAGCCATCCAGGCGGTCCACGGCGCGAACTGGCCTTGGGTCAACGGCTTCATTCGGGGCCTGCCTCGGGCGCACGGCCGCAGCTACGACGCTGGGACCAATCTGCAGGCCGTGGCCCAAGTCCAGCCCACGGTCGGGAAGGTCGTCTCAGAGCTCAACTTCGTCTTCTGGGAAAAGGTCTTCACCACAAGCCAGGACTTCAAAATCTGGGACCAACAGCTCTGGGCCGTACTGCCGGGATGCCCCGGTATCGCGGGCGGCATGACCGTCGCCCAGGCAAGGGCCCAGGTTCATGCGGACCTCCATCATGTCCGCAAGCTTCGCAACCGGATCGCGCACCATGAACCGATCTTCGTGCGGCGGTTGGCCGACGATCTCGCCGTGGTCCGCCGGCTTATCGCATGGCGCAGGCCCGAGGCGGCCAACTGGATGGACAAGGTTGAACGCGTCAGCGGTCTGCTCGCAATCCAGCCCTGAGCCGGGTCGATCATCGGCCGCCTACACGGCCACGGAAGAAGTGAGCCTTCGGGACTTAGCTGCCCAGCATCCCAAAGTCGCCATCGTCCAGTTCCATCCACTGTAGTGTTTGCGGGTCTGATACGGGGTTGACGCCCTTTAGGTGAAAGACTCGGTCACGAACCAAGAAGGGGTCTGTGTCCGCCAGCACGTGCTCAAAATGCTCCGCGACAACCAGATGGTGAGCATGGTGAAGCGCATTTCCACATTTGCATTCTTCCGGGTGATCGACCCTCGACCAGCAGCCGTCCGCGCCGACAGAGAAATATGTTCCGCGGTTGATGCCGAAGCCTGCAGGACGAGCGCCGGGATGTTCGACCTCAAGCTCAGTCAGAAGGATAGCGCCATCCTGCTGGGCTTCGAGGTAGATTCCTTTGCCATAGGCAGATCCCTGCCGACCGTAGGGATGGCGGATGAGGCCGTCGATCTCGACGGCGATCGAACGTTTCTCCCTGACTAAGGCCGTCAGCAGCGGGAAGCTCATCGAGCCTGCTGACGTACCGTGAAACAGGATCTCGTGGGTCAGATAGAAGGTCGTGTCGCCGAAGCGCATCCCTGGTTTGACGCTGTCCGCCAGCCAGAACCGCCGATAGAGGGCGGCGGATGGCGGCAGTCTTCGAAGCGTCTGAACCTCATACTCCGGCAGGGGGAGCCCCCGCTGGAAAAAGTCGATGTCGATCGGATCGTCGATCTCGATCTCGATCTCGATCTTGGTCCAAGGGATCGACAACAACGACGCCATGACGGGATCGACAGCAGGGCCTGGGAAGAGGCGGTCTGTCGTCAGCCGCGCCTCGTCGGCATAGGCAGCGAAAACGACGTTTGGCGCGCGGATAATCGCGATGACACAATCGTCCGGCAGGTTTCCAGCGAGGGGCCCCACCATGAACGCCGACTGCGCGGAGCAGCGGTGCCGTCCTTGTTCGGTCGCGATCTCAACCAAATCGACGGCGTTGATGTTGCCTGCCCGAAGCGCCTTGCGGCTGATCGCGTAGATGCACCCGTGACCGTCGGCTGGCGTGTAGCTCGCGCGCAAGCGACGGACGAATGCCGGATCTTCCCAGCAATCCTCGATCAGTTCTCCGCACGGCTCGGTCTTGTACGCCTGTCCCGCGAACCAAGCCGCAACCGCGGGATCAGCGGTCGCGTCGAGAAAAAAGGATCTCCACCCGTAGTGCTGAAGGATCGCCTGATCCACCGCCATATCGGTTTGGCCATCGAAGCTTTTTACGTAGGTCGCGAGGATCGTCCGTGAGTAGTGCCACCATTTCAGCATCCGGTCGGGCTGGCAGCCTTGGCGATCAATACTGCTACGGAGATCGGGGCCGCCATCCGCTCGGAAATACTCACGCGTCTGGCCGCGCAGAAGAACGCCAGGCGGAAGATCGGCCAGAGCGGCCTTTAGCGCATCCAAGTCTCCGCACTCTATGGTCTTCACGATTGCTCCCACGCAGGTCCAGGATCGGACAGGGGCCAGTCGCGCCGGATCCCTCCTTCAAGGCTAGAAGAAACGCCGTGTCTAATCTGAAAAAGCAATGGTCTCGCTGGACGGGCCGATACACGGTAAACTCGCAATCGGTGGAACGATTCCGCCAGCGGTCTGGTCCTATGCATGAGCCTTGCTGAACTCGAACCACCGGCGAAATCCGCCGCGCCGGGCCAATACCTCGGCTTCTCGCTTCAGCAGCTGCGCGCCTGCCACCACCTGTTTTCCGCGCCGGACGGGGATAGCGTCTCCCTAGAGCATCTTGACGATGTCGCCCGTCACCGAGCGGACGGCACGGTGCTGTCAGGTTAAGTAGCCCGAGCTCAGAAACCCCCTACCCCGCTCGGCTCATGCCGTAGCCGCCGCCCAAGCGGCATCCGCCTCCGCGCGGAAGCGGCGAAGCGTGGATCGGCTGATCAGATGCCGCTGGAGATTGAAGGTGTTGTAGATCGCGGCGTGGGTGGTGAGGAATTTCTGGGCGGAGGCTTGGGATTTGAAGCCCTGCTGCTGTCGCTCTCGTCGTCGGATCGGCAGGTGGGAATTCTCGATCCGATTGTTCTCGCGGAGCCGACCTGGTCGATGAAGGTGTTTCAACCCCAACTCCCGCATCGCCGATCCGTACGAAGCCAAGCCATCTGTGGTGATCCGTTCTGGCTCAACCGGCTGATTTCGCAGGAGGCGACCGAGCAACTTCAGCGCCGCCTCGTTGTCCCGCCGACGCTGCACGACCAGGTCGAGAACCTCGCCCTCGTCGTCGACGGCTCGCCACAGATACATCCGCCGACCGCCGATCCAGCAGACCATCTCGTCCAGATGCCATTGCGGCGACGGCGCCGGTCGCCGCTTCTTCAGCCGTCGGGCGACCAACGGGCCGAACTTGATTGTCCAGCAGGGTGTTGTCAGCCCAAACTGATTGCGGGCTAAGGGAGGCGGCCGTAGCGTCTCC
>ENA-UOUJ01000203-UOUJ01000203.1-activated-sludge-metagenome-genome-assembly--contig:-NODE-203-length-49013-cov-14.369541_pt1 | contig 49013 bp, 32 predicted proteins | sample MGYA00249839_ERZ747224 | MGnify/ENA primary metagenome ERZ747224 (study PRJEB28782, sample SAMN03220277) | activated sludge metagenome | biome: wastewater; feature: sewage sludge; material...
TAGCGCGTCCCGCAAGCATGCGGGAAGGTCACCGGTTCGACTCCGGTAACCTCCATAATATAAGAAAGGGTTTCAGCAAATTTGTTGAAACCTTTTTTTGTGTTCGGAGGCTGTCTCAAAAGAGCCGGTATAGAAGATATGCCACTAAGACACAGGGGCACAAAGTCCTGATCCTCTGGCTTTATTTTCTTCATGCTTAATTACTTCGTGGCAAAATATTACTTTTGAGACAGCCCCAACCGCCGTCGAACTGCATCGTCATCTGATCCTGCCCAATAATGTACAGTTACTAATATTTGTATCCCAGCCATGAAACCCCGGCGCCGGGCTAATGATACTTCATATTCCGCGGCGCTTTACTTCCGCAAAGCTGATTGATCGCGGCTGGGCGCATTTCAAATTTTCGCAGGTGGGTGGTGACACCCACCTGTAGAACCCGCTACCGGTCGGTGTCTCACCGACCGGAAAGTTGTACATGGAGCGAAAAATTGAAATACGCCCTCGCGGCTCACAGCCGATGGAATCCCGGTCTTTATTGGTATATTTGATGTGGATAATAAATGACCCAAAAGCTTACTGAATACTGCTATTCAACAGGGGACAGCATGGAGCAGGACAGGAAAATCAGGATTAAGGATATATTCGCCTGAAGTGCTGCTTTTTTATTATGAAGCATAAGTCTATTGCCATATGACGATCTGCAAAAAAACTGGATTTCTCGTATGCCTCATAGGAGGCATTGCCGCTTCTTTTCCATCCTGCGATAATGGCGGCGGTAGTAATGCTGCCGAAAAAATGCCCGATGTGGTGAGTTATAATTTTGATATCCGCCCCATTATATCCGACAAATGTTCTGCATGCCACGGCCCCGATGCCAATAAAAGAGAAGCGGGTTTGCGGATGGATGATCCCGAAAGCGCCTTTAAAGCACTGAAGGAAAACCCTAATGCCCATGCCCTGGTTGCAGGCAAGCCGGAATTGTCGCAGGCCTTTCTTCGCATAAGCACCAGTGATACGGCATTGCTGATGCCTCCGCCGTCTTCCAATTTAAAACTATCGCAGCATGAAATCAGGCTCATTGAAAAATGGATCAAACAGGGCGCCAGGTACGAAAAGCACTGGGCGTTTGTAGCACCCGTAAAGCCTGCAGTTCCTGAAGTGGAGCATACCAACTGGCCAAGGAACGAGATAGATCATTTCATTGCACAAAAAATGGAGCAAAAAGGAATGGCTCCTAACGAGATGGCCGATAAGGAAAGGTTATTAAAAAGACTTAGTCTTGATATTACCGGCTTGCCGCCCACGCTGGAAATGATGGATGCGTTTTTGGCAGACAATAGCCCTGATGCCTATGAAAAAATGGTAGACCGGTTATTGAAGGATCCCGTTTACGGAGAAAAAATGTCGCTGCACTGGCTCGACCTGGCACGGTATGCCGATTCCCATGGATACCAGGATGACGGCTACCGCACCCAATGGCCCTGGCGCGACTGGGTGATCCATGCGTTCAATAAAAACATGCATTACGATGAGTTTGTAACCTGGCAATTGGCGGGCGACCTGCTCCCCAACTCTACCAAAGAACAATTGCTGGCTACGGGCTTTAACCGCAACCATAAGATAACGGAAGAAGGCGGCGTAATTCCTGAAGAATACCGCATCATGTATGTAACAGACCGTAATGATCTTTTTGGTAAAGGGTTATTGGGTGTTACGCTGGAATGCGCGCATTGCCACGATCATAAATACGATCCCTTTTCACAAAAAGAATATTATGAGCTATTTGCTTTTTTTAATAATGTAAAAGAAGTAGGTATAGAATCGGTGATCGGCGGACCGGAAACCTATGCCAAAAAGCCTTTGATGGAGATCAGTAATGAAGATGCCAAAACCATCCTGGATTTCATCAATAAGCCCGATACCAACAGACTCATTGTGTCGGTTATGGGCGACCTTGATACGGTGCGGCCAACGCATGTCCTGCAACGCGGTGAATATGATTTGCCGGGAGAGGTAGTAGAGCCGGCAACCCCTGCCGCGATCTTACCATTTAGCGAGGCATATCCTAAGAACAGGCTGGGCTTGGCCAAATGGCTGTTTGATAAAAAGAACCCGCTTACTGCAAGAGTGTATGTAAATATATTATGGCAGGAGTTTTTTGGCAGAGGCATTGTTAAAACTTCGGGCGATTTTGGAATGCAGGGAGAGCTGCCTTCACACCCCGCATTGTTAGACTGGCTGGCTGTGGATTTTATGGAACATAACTGGGATATTAAGCGGCTGGTAAAACAAATGGTTACTTCCGCAACCTACCGCCAGTCGGCTGTTATCAGTAAAGAAAAGCTGGCAACCGATCCCGAAAATATATGGCTTGCCCGCGGGCCACGGTATCGCATACCCGCGGAGTTGATCAAAGACCTGGTATTGGCCAGCAGCGGACTGCTGAATAAAACCATAGGAGGCCCCAGTGTAAAGCCCTACCAGCCCGAAGGGTTATGGGAAGGCGCCACTTCGGGCCGGGGACTTTTATCGGTATACAAGCAGGATCATGGAGCGGCGTTGTACAGGCGGGGGATGTATACTTTAATTAAACGTACCGTGCCGCCACCCACGATGGCAATTTTTGATGCCAGCAACCGCGATATGTGTGAAGTAAAAAGGCTAAAGACCAATACGCCATTGCAGGCGCTGGTAATGATGAATGATCCTGCCGTACTGGAAGCTTCGCGGGTGCTGGCCGCTACGCTGCTGGAAGAAAAATCAGACGCCGCAGAAAAGATCAGTAAAGCTTTTCGCCTGATCGTTTGCAGGAAGCCGGCCGAAAAAGAATTAGAAGTGCTGACCAATTATTATAACAAACAGCTTAAAACGATAGAAGATCAGTCTGCTGAGAAAATGCTGGCCATAGGCGAACATCCCGTTAATGAACAGGTAGATAAAAAAGCGCTGGCGGCCATGATGCGGGTGATATCAACTATTTATAACCTGGAAGAAACGATTATGAAATCGTAGGGGAGAGGTGAAGGGTGAATAGTGAGAAGTGAAACGTGAGAGGTAAGAAAGAATCAGATCGTTATTAGTATACTTTCGCTGAAAGCTGATGGCTCATAGCTGACAGCTTAGTACGTACGTTTTAATACATGATTTATGCACAAAGAAATTATTGAACACGGGCTTACATGGAACAGGCGGCGGTTTTTATCGGCCATGAGCCTGGGTGTGGGGAGCGTGGCATTGGGCTCTTTGCTGATGCCTGATTTGTTTAAAAGTGCCGGCGCCGAAGAGGCGGGCTTACCGCCCGGTATTCCGCATTTTGCGCCCAAAGCCAAAAGGGTGATTTACCTGTTCCAGAACGGTGCTCCGTCGCAGCAGGAACTGTTCGACTATAAGCCGAAGCTCAGGGAAATGATGGGGCAGGAAATTCCTCCTTCAGTGCGGGGAACGCAAAGACTTACGGGTATGACGGCCAACCAGTCTTCTTTTCCTTTGGTGGGATCGTTTGTTGACTTTAAACAATACGGAGAATCAAGGGCGTGGGTAAGCAACCTGATGCCTTATACCGCTAAGATCGTGGATGATCTTTGCATTGTACGTTCCATGTATACCGAAGCGATCAATCACGACCCTGCGCTTACGTTTTTACAAACAGGTTCACAACAGGGCAACCGGCCCAGCATGGGTTCATGGCTGAGCTACGGACTGGGCAATGAAAATAAAAACCTGCCCAGCTTTACGGTATTGCTATCCCGTGGTGTAGGTAACGGGCAGGGAGTATATTCCAAACTCTGGTCGAATGGTTTTTTAGATTCCGTTCACCAGGGCGTGCAGTTCAGTAAAGGAGAGAACCCGGTGCTGTATCTGCGCGATCCCGAAGGAATGAACAGGAGTGAACGCCGGGAAATGCTCGATAACCTGTCTGAGTTGAATCAAATGTCGTATGCGGCGTTTGGCGACCCGGAAATAACGGCAAAAGTACAGCAATACGAAATGGCCTACCGGATGCAAACCGCTATACCGGAGGTAATGGATCTGTCGAAAGAACCGGATGACATTGTTAAGTTATACGGCCCCGATTGCCTCGTGCCCGGAACCTATGCCGCCAACTGTTTGCTGGCGCGTAAATTATCCGAGAACGGCGTTCGCTTCGTGCAATTATACCACCAGGGATGGGACCAGCATGGTAACCTTCCTTTTGAAATAGCCAAACAGGCGATGGATGTAGACCAGGCTTCAGCGGCATTGGTTACGGACTTAAAACAACGCGGACTGTTAGACGAAACGCTTGTAATATGGGGCGGGGAATTCGGCCGCACCAGCTATACGCAGGGCAGGCTTACGGCTGATAATTACGGGCGGGATCATCACCCGCGTTGCTTTACCATATGGATGGCAGGCGGCGGCATTAAGCCCGGTATGGTATATGGAGAAACCGATGAACTGGGATACAATATTATAAAAAACCCGGTGCATGTGCACGATTTCCAGGCCACTGTTCTGCACCAGTTAGGACTGAACCATGAAAAGCTGATCTTTAAGCATCTCGGCCGCAGGTACAGGCTAACGGATGTTTCAGGTGTGGTAGTCAAAGATATTATCAGTTAAGCAACTGTTTGACATACCAGGTTTAACCTTTCAATGTAACCAACCGGTTTTTAATGATGAATAAGCGTGTAAATGAATAAAAGAGTAAAGCTTTTTGCGGAACAGTTATTAATCGTATTCAATATATTCATTGCTTTCCTGCTGTTATTTGAAAACAAGCTGGAGGTGCCGGCCTGGCTGCAGCCTGTTGGCCGTATGCACCCGCTGCTGCTTCACTTTCCCATAGTGCTGCTGTTGCTGGCCTTAGCCCTCCAGTGGTATGCGGCTTCTTCCGGCCGGAGTTCCGGTAATTTTTATCCTGTGTTTTCACAAAACCTCCTGTTGTCGGGCGCTTTACTTTCAGGCGTTACAGTGGTAATGGGGCTATTCCTTTCTAAGGAAGAAGGTTACTCGGGCGATACTTTACAATGGCATAAATGGACAGGAGCAGGTATTTTTTTCCTGGCATCCCTTATATACCTGGCCGCCGGTAAATCATGGTATAAAGGGATCGTAGCGAAAGCGGCAGGCGTTGTGGCTGTGGTTTCGCTTATGCTTACGGGCCATTTCGGCGCCAGCTTAACGCACGGAGAGGATTTCATACTGCAACCACTATCTGTGTACTATGAAGCCCCTCCCGTACCCATTGACCAGGCTATTGTTTTTGATCATGTGATAAGGCCCATCTTTGAAAAAAAATGCATAAGCTGTCATAATCCCGATAAGCTGAAAGGAGAATTAATACTGGCCGATTCCGCATCCATCGTCAAAGGGGGAAAAACAGGTCAATTGTTTGTTCCGGGAAATCCCGGTATCAGCCTGCTATTAGAACGGGTACATCTTCCGTTAGAAGAGAAAAAGCATATGCCGCCCAAAGGGAAGGCTCAGCTTACTGAAAATGAAATTGCGCTGCTTACCGTATGGATAAGGAATGAAACACCTTTTACACAAAAAGTAATGGAATTACCTCCGGATGATTCTTTACGGCTGTTGGCCGCTGCTGTGCTGGAACCGGCGAAGGTACAGGAAGAGCAGTTTGATTTTGCTGCGGCTGATGAAAAAACAATTGCAAAGCTGAACACGGACTACCTTACTATTACACCATTGGCGAAAGCATCTCCTGCCTTAGAAGTGAATATTTATAACAGGGCCGCCTACACGAAAAAGCAACTGGAAGCATTAACGGAGGTCCGGAAGCAGGTTGTAGCGCTCAATCTTAATAAGCTGCCGGTTACCGATGAGGATATGAAGATCATAGGACAGTTTGAGAACCTGCGTAAGTTAGATCTGAATTTTACGGATATAACCGCAAATGGGTTGAAGGAACTGGCGCCGCTTAAGCACCTGAAGCGGTTAACGCTATCGGGCACTGGAGTAAAATATAATGAACTGAAAGCGCAGTTGCCCCTGTTTAAAAGCCTTGAAACCATTTCGGTATGGAATACGGGAATAGCGCCCGGCGAAGCCGAACAATTACAAAAAGCCTATCCTGCCATAACATTTATTAAGGGATTTACGGATGATGGAAGCAATCCGCTTAAGCTCAATCCGCCGCAAGTAGCGAATAGCAGTGTGGTATTTGACGGGCAATTGCCGCTGCAGTTGATGCACCCCATAAAAGGCGTGCAGTTGTATTATACCACGGATGGCAGTGATCCGGACAGTATACACGCCAGGTTATTTGATCCCCAAACCGTTCTCACCGAAAATACCACCATCAGGGCCAAAGCGTTTAAGGAAGGCTGGTACTCCAGCGACATAGCGGAATTTGGTTTTTTCCGGAACGCGTATATACCCGATAGTGTTCGGTTGCTTTATCCCTTAAACAGCGTTCACCAGGCAGAGGGCGCCCACACGTTCTTTAATACGAAGCTGGGTGCTATCGGCGCCAATAATCCGGCATGGGCCAATTATTTTGCCGGTGTACGCCATAATGATATGGCGTTGGTGTCTGAATTTAAACAGCCGGTTACCCTGTCTTCCGTTGGATTACATTATATGATCGAGGAAGCTACCGGCATCTATCCTCCCGCATGGGTAGAAGTTTGGGGCGGGGAAAATGAGCGCCGGATGAAGCTGCTGGTTAAAATGAAGCCGCCGCTTCCTGCCAAAGGCGATGCCCCCTCGCTGAAGCTGGTAGAAGGAAGCTTTAAACCACAAACCGTGTCATGCCTTAAAATCGTTGCCCGGCCCTATGCGGAGGGTGAGCACAAAAAGCTGCTGCTGGTAGATGAAATGTTTTTGAACTGATGTGGAAAATGCAAACACAAATGTTGCCTTAAGTTTGCGAAATTTGCACCATGAGCCAATTTTCCCATCTCCACGTTCATACCCAATATTCCCTGCTGGATGGCGCTGCATCTATCAGCGGATTGTATCAAAAGGCGATAAAGGATGAAATGCCGGCGCTGGCTATCAGTGATCATGGCAATATGTTTGGTGTATTTGCTTTTGTGGCGGAAGCATATAAGCACAGGGTTGATCCCAATGATAAAAAAAGTCCCTTAAAAGTAAAGCCTGTTGTAGGCTGTGAGTTTTATATTACGGAAAACCGCCTTCGTAAAGTATTTTCAAAAGAAGAAAAAGACCCGCGGCATCACCAGATATTATTGGCCAAAAATGAAACCGGCTACCGTAACCTCAGTAAGCTCACCTCGCTGGGCTTCATTGAAGGCATGTACAGCAAGTACCCGCGCATCGATAAAGCGCTTATCCATAAATATCATGAAGGACTCATTGCCACCACCTGCTGCTTAGGCGCGCTGGTGCCGCAAACCATTTTAAAGAAAGGGGAGGAGGAAGGTGAAAATGAATTTAAATGGTGGCTGAACATTTTCCAGGAGGATTTTTACGTGGAATTGCAACGGCACGGCATACCCGAACAGGAAAAAGTGAATGCCGTATTGCTGAAATACGCTAAAAAATATAATGTTAAGATCATTGCTTCCAACGACTCTCATTATGTAGATCAGAAAGATTTTAATGCCCACGATATCCTGCTGTGCATTAATACCGGCGAAAAGCAGGCCACACCCGCTTTGCGTGAATTTTCGGATGATGATATCGCGGTAAAAAATAAACGCTTTGCTTTTCCCAACGACCAGTTCTATTTTAAGACCACGCAGGAAATGAAACAGGTATTTCACGACCTGCCCGAAGCCATTTACAATACCGGAGAGATCGTAGATAAGATAGACCTGCTTGATCTGAAGAGAGATATCCTGCTTCCTAATTTTCCTATCCCGAAGGAATTCCAGGTTCATACAGATAATAACCTCAACCAGTGGGAATACCTGAAGCATATTACTTATGAAGGTGCCGCAAAGCGCTATGACCCCATGACGGCCGAAGTGGAAGAACGTATTAATTTTGAGCTGTTCACCATTAAGTCCATGGGCTTCGCGGGCTACTTCCTGATCGTGAGCGATTTTATCAGGGCCGGAAGGGATATTGGTGTTTTTGTAGGCCCGGGGCGTGGTTCCGCTGCGGGCTCCGTTGTTGCCTATTGCATAGGCATCACCAATATTGATCCCATAAAATATAACCTGCTGTTTGAAAGGTTTCTTAATCCCGACCGTAAAAGCATGCCCGATATTGATACGGATTTTGACGATGAAGGCAGGCAGAAAGTAATTGAATACGTGGTGGATAAATATGGTAAGAACCAGGTAGCGCAGATCATTACCTATGGTACCATGGCCGCCAAAATGAGCATTAAGGATGTGGCGCGTGTAATGGATCTGCCCCTGGCCGATTCCAATATATTAGCCAAGCTGGTTCCTGAACGTCCGGGTATTTCGCTGAAGCGGGTATTGCATGCGCCGCTTAATGCCAAAGAAGGCGAGAAATCGCTGGAAGAAAAAGAAGGGCTGTCGGCCGATGACCTTGAAAATGTAAAAAAGCTGCGCCAGTTCTATAACGGCAATGATATGCATTCCAAAGTGCTGCATGAAGCCGAAATACTGGAAGGGTCGGTACGCAATACCGGCATACATGCGGCAGGTATTATTATAGCGCCTACAGACCTTACCGAATTATTACCGGTTGCGGTGGCCAAAGATTCTGATCTGTGGGTTACACAAATTGAAGGAAGCGTAATTGAAGAAGCGGGTGTGCTTAAGATGGACTTCCTGGGATTAAAAACCCTGAGCATTCTTAAAACGGCATTACAGCTTATCAAACAAAATCATGATAGAGTTATAGATCTCGATACGATCCCGTTAGATGATGAAAAAACCTACCACTTATATCAACGCGGCGATACCAACGGTACTTTCCAGTTTGAAAGTATGGGTATGCAAAAATACCTGCGTGAGCTGAAGCCGGATAAATTTGGCGATCTCATTGCCATGAACGCGCTATATCGTCCGGGACCTTTGGCCTATATTCCCAACTTTATTGACCGCAAGCACGGGCGTGAACAGATTACCTACGATTTGCCCGAAATGGAGGAGATATTATCGGATACTTATGGTATTACCGTGTACCAGGAACAGGTGATGCTATTGTCGCAAAAGCTGGGGGGCTTCAGCAAGGGCGATGCAGATGTGCTGCGTAAGGCCATGGGTAAAAAGCAAAAATCGGTATTGGATAAAATGAAGGCCCAGTTTATTTCCGGGGCTGCGGCAAAAGGACACGATGCAAAAGTGCTGGAGAAGGTATGGTCAGACTGGGAAGCATTTGCCCAGTATGCTTTTAATAAATCGCATTCTACCTGTTATGCATTAGTAGCTTATCAAACCGCCTATTTAAAAGCGCATTATCCGTCCGAGTATATGGCAGGCGTGCTGAATCATGCGGGAGCCATTGAAAAAATAACCTTCTTCATGGAAGAATGCAAACGCATGGGGCTGAAAGTGCTTGGACCCGATATTAACGAATCGCAAAAAGGTTTTGCCGTTAATGCAAAAGGTGAAATCCGCTTTGGACTGGGTGGATTGAAGGGCGTGGGAGAGGCGGCCATAGAAGGGATCATTGAAGAGCGGAAAAAAGGACATTATAAATCCATTTTTGATCTCGTAAAACGCGTTAACCAGCGGATGGTTAATAAAAAATCGTTGGAATGCCTGGCGTATTCAGGCGCTTTTGATTGCTTTAGCGATATACACCGGGCGCAATACTTTTATATCCCGCAGGGCGATACATCTACAGGACTGGAGAAGATCATCAAATTCGGCAATATATATCAAAGCCAGTCGGCCAATACCACCAACACTTTATTTGGCGACTTGCAGATGCCCGATGTAATGCCCCCAAAATTACCCGATTGCACACCCTGGACCTTAACGGAATGGCTGGATCATGAAAAGGCTATTACAGGCATTTTTTTAAGCGGTCATCCGTTAGATCATTTCAGTTTTGAAATGAAGCATTATGGCATTACCACTATCGCGGATTTCATTGAATTTAAGGATACGCTGTTAAGTCATTCAAATCCTTTCCGGCAATTCAGGATCGCGGGACTGGTTTCCGATGCGCAGCACCGCACCACACGCAACGGAAAGCAGTTCGGTGTTTTTTCGCTGGAAGATTATTCAGGCAAAACCGAGCTGGCATTGTTTGGGGAAGACTATGTACGGTTTAAAGATCATTTCAGCCTCGGTAACGTACTTTTTGCCACAGGTAATTTTAAGGCGCGGTGGAACAGCGCAACGGATTTTGAATTTAAGCTGAACAGTGTAATGTTGCTTGAAACCGTGAAAAGAATGTTAACGCGGCAGTTGGAGGTTGAGCTGCATCCCAAGCTTTTAACAGAAGAAATGATGAATTTTATTGATAATAATGTAAGATCGTTCCCGGGTAAGTCGGCCATCAGGTTTGTATTATCAGAACCCAGGTTAAACCGGAAAGTGAGCATGTATACCTTAGAAAAAGGATTTGAAATGAATGACGAAATGGCTGCTTTCTTAGAAACAAACCCCGATATTGAAGTGAAGGTCACTGCTTTAGAAAAATAGGAGAGGGTCAAATTGTCTAATGCACAGGTGTGGATAATGACATATCATCTTATTTGGTATAATGGACTTAAATTTGCAGGCTGGTATAACAAACGATACATTAAAAAACCATAAATAAAACTTAGTTACTATGGCACTCGAATTTACAGACACGAACTTCCAGGAAAAGGTATTGGATTCTGATAAGCTTTCTGTTATTGATTTTTGGGCAGAGTGGTGTGGCCCCTGCCGCGCGATCGGTCCGGTTATTGAAGAATTAAGCAAAGAATATAACGGAAAAGTGAATGTCGGAAAGGTAAATGTTGATCATAACCCACAGTTGTCTATTAATTATGGCGTTACTTCTATTCCGGCTATCTTATTTGTAAAAGATGGTAAGGTAGTAGACAAATTAGTTGGAGCTCAGCCTAAATCTAATTTTGTTAAGAAAATTGAACAACATATCGCGTAATACATTTCTTAGGTGAATTGTTAAAGCAGGCGGAAACGCCTGCTTTTTGCATTTCAGCGCTTTGGTTCCAGATAGTTGGGGAAGTTCATTATATGTTGCTTTCCGCATGCCAATTCCATTGTCCCGGAAGGCATGATGGCTTTTGGATACAGCAGTTTGTTGTACAGAGCAAAGTACGCCACGAATGCACGAATAAGGCTTTTTTCAGTTGGTTATCCATTCGTGCATTCGCGGCTAAAAGTTTTATGTTTGAGGTTCCTCTTTTTCGCATTGTTGTATATTGCTGTATAATATTGTCAGCACCAAAACGGCTTTATGTCATCACATCTTGAAAACATCGGCAGGGGAACAATAGGAATGGTTTTCCTCCTGCTCGTTTGTTATCTGCTCAGTAATAACAAAAAAGCCATTAGCTGGAAGCTGGTGGGCATGGGTGTTTTTGCCCAGTTGATGTTTGCCATGGGCGTGCTCAATACAAAAATTGCCGGTCAGCCTGTTTTTTGGGTGTTCTTCGGCGTTATCCTTACTTATATTATCGTTAAGAGGATTATAAAAGCAGGGCGAAATGATACAAAGTTCAATGCTGATACTATAAGCGTATTGCTCGCTGTAGCATGGCAGTGCCTTTTCTTTTTTGGGATCATCAGGAGCACTGTATGGAGCAACAGTGGCATTACCGTTTTACTCAGCTTGATCTTCCTCGGATTTATCATTAAATGGCTTGCTTTTCGCAGCGTTGAAATGCTGAAATGGTCTGTGCTGTGTTCGCTGGCAATACTCACTGTTTCTATTTACAGCAAGGTTTGCAACCCCGATATTTTTAAGATCATGCTGGAACAGGTTTCCTCGGCATTTGTGGCGCTCATCAACCTGAGCCATAAGGGTACCGAGTTTTTATTTGGCAGCCTGGCAGATGATAAGCAATCCTGGGCGTATATATTTGCCGTGCAGGTTTTACCCAATATCATCTTTTTCGCGGCGCTTTCCTCCGTATTATATTACTTAGGTATCCTGCAAAAAATAGTGTATGTATTTGCCTACCTGCTAAACAAACTGAATATTTCCGGCGCCGAAAGTTTGTCTACCGCAGCTAATATTTTTTTAGGACAAACAGAGGCGCCGCTGATGATCCGTCCCTACCTCGAAAAAATGACGCGCAGTGAAATACTGTGTATTATGGTAGGAGGGATGGCTAATACTGCCGGCAGCGTATTAGCGGCTTATGTAGGGTTTCTGGGAGGGGGGGATGAGGCACAGCAGCAATACTATGCGTTGCATATGCTCAGCCAGTCTATTATGAGCGCTCCCGCCGCTATCGTTTGCTCCAAGATCATTTTTCCTCAACCTGCTCACAGCCTCATTGTAAAGGATCTTACCATACCCAAAGAAAAATTAGGCGATAATTTCTTAGACGCGCTGTCGCTGGGCACAACCGACGGGTTAAAGCTGGCGGTAAATGTAGGCGCTATGCTTATCGTTTTTACGGCCATGATGTGGGTGGCAAACGCGTTGCTGGGCTGGGTGGGAGATATTACCCAGCTTAACGGGCACATTAAATCAGTAACGGAAGGCAGGTATGAAACCCTTTCTCTGAATATGCTGCTGGGGTATATTTTTGCCCCGGTGGCCTGGCTGATAGGCGTTGCGCAGGCAGATATGGTAGCTATCGGACAACTGCTGGGCGAAAAAACAATACTCAATGAGTTTTACGCCTATGTATCGCTTGCCGGAATGAAGGAAAGCAACCTCATCTCCAGCCCCAAATCATTGCTCATAGCCACTTACGCGCTTTGCGGCTTCGCTAATTTCGCGTCTATAGGCATACAGATCGGGGGGATCAGTCAACTGGCGCCTAACCAGCGCAAAAACCTTACGGAACTTGGCATAAAAGCATTGATCGGCGGAACCATTGCCTGCCTGATGTGTGGTTGCATAGCAGGAATGCTGTTTTAGCGATAAAAAAGCGCTGCCTGTATATTTTGCCAGGTGCTTTTCAAACGAAATGATGAGGGGATACGTATAGTTGAACGGTGTTGTAAGCGGTTTTACGGCTTAAATAGTGCAAAATGGTGGAAAGTATTTTTATTATCAGCACTTGCCATACATTTGGATAATGTATTCTTAAACTATTTTTTGTGAAGGCAGTTTTCAGGTCAGGTTTTATTATGGCAGGTCTGTGTTTTTACATGGCCATCAATGGATTTGCGCAGCAGCAGCTTGCACCCGTACGTTGTGTAACGGGTAGTGTAATGGAGCGGTACTTTCAAAAATATCCGCGCGACAAGGTGGCCTTTGAAAAAACGCAACTGGATTTTCAGCAAAAATATGAAGCGGTAAGACGCGCCAAAAAAGGGTTGCCGGTTCAGCAGCGTTTAAACGCCATTGTTACCATACCCGTGGTTGTGCATATTGTAATGGATAATCCCGCTTTGGTAACCGATGAGCAGGTGCAGAGCCAGATAGAGGTATTGAATGCCGATTATGCAGGTGAGAATGCGGATTCCGTGAAGATCCCTGCTGCCTTTAAATCATTATTCGGTAAAGGCAATATTCGTTTTTGTCTTGCGCAGCGCAGCCCTTCCAATGAACCGTCCGGCGGTATCACCCGGAAAATTTCCTCTACCACATCTGTTCCCGGCGATAGCGATCCTGTTAAATACGCCACAATGGGCGGGGTGGATGCCTGGGATGTAAACAGGTACCTGAATATATGGGTATGTAAGATGGAAGACAACGACCTGGGTTACTCCTTTATGCCCGGCTTACCCGGGCTGGCAGCTTCGGATGTGGGATTGGTAACTGCCTATCATGCTTTTGGAACCATTGGGTCGGCAGCGGCGCCTTTCAATAAAGGCCGTACCGCCACCCATGAAATAGGCCATTTCTTTAATCTTTGGCATACCTGGGGCGCTAATGAATGCCAGGCCTCCTGTGCTGATTCAGATTTTGTGGATGATACACCCAACCAAAGCACGTGCACGTATGGCGCGCCGTTGTTTCCTCAAACCGATGCCTGCACCAATACCGCACCCGGTATTATGTTCATGAATTTTATGGATTACACGGATGATGCCACCATGTGCCTGTTTACCGCCGGGCAGGCCGACCGTATGGAAACAGCACTCAGCACTTTTTCCGACAGGATGCAACTGATGACTTCCAATGGTTGTGTGCCGCCCGTGTTGCATACTAATGATGTAAAGGCGCAGGCTGTATTATCGCCTTCAAATGCGGTTGTATATTGCGGAACCGGCATTATTCCCCAATTGCGTATCAGTAACCTCGGCGCTTCATCTTTAACCAGTATAAGGCTCAATGCAGCTGTAGATGGTGCGGAACCTGTTGTTACCAATCTTACGCTTAATCTTCCTTCTTTGCAGGAAACAACCATATCGGGTATCGCCATTACCGTGGCTCCGGGATATCATACCGTTAAGCTCTATACCACGCTCCCCAACGGAAGCGCCGATATGCAACCTTTAAACGATACGGCAACCATGGTATTCTCCGTTACAGGTAATGCCGGCGAACCATTGGCACAGGGATTCGAATCCACTTTTCCGCCGCAGGGCTGGGGAATAGCCAATAACAGCGATGTAGTGGCGTATAACCCGGTGCGGGCAACCAATGCCGCACATTCCGGCACGGCATCTGTAAAATTCGATAACTATAATTACCAGTTATTCGGCAAGCATACCATGCTGGTTACACCGCAGCTTACGATACCGCTTACCGCCGATTCGGTTAAAATAACGTTCTGGCGGGCAGCCGCGCAATACAGCAGCATGAATTCCGATACGCTGGAAGTATTGTTTTCCACCGATTGCGGGCAAACCTATACGTCTGTTTACAAAAAAGGAGGAGCGGATTTAAAAACGCGTGCCGACTTTCTGACTGCTGCATATATTCCCACTGCTGATGAATGGGTAGCGGATACTATTGACATCAGCGCTTTGGTAAAGGGCAGGTATGATCAAATTGTTGTGCAGTTCCGCAACATTAACGGCTATGGCAATAATGTGTATATAGACGACATTAATATTTATACCCGCACCCTGCCACAGCATTTAAAAGAGAGCGGATACCTTATTGCGCCCAATCCCACTACCGGCCTGTTAGCCATACAGCATTACCCTTCTTCCGCCGCATTAAAAGGTGTGGTGGTTTACAGCAGCACCGGGCAGTTGGTATGGAAACAGCACTATACCTCTTCCGCCGCACCTAATTACATTCCCGTTAACCTCAGCTATATGGCTTCGGGTGTATATATTGTGCAGTTGGTTTATACCGACAAAATGGTAACACAAAAAGTGGTGAAGATGAATTGAGGGTGAGTTTTATTTCCCCGGGACACAGTCCCGGAAGAACATAGCGCATGCGAAGTCAGAGACTTCACATAGCTTCGCCCCGGCGCAACTAAATGGGAATGTGATCTGTCTCATCGTTTTGCCCGAACGGCAATGATTTCAGGAGTACTTTCTTGCATGTTTTCCGTATATTCACTCAGGTTTTTAATGGTATAAGGAACAGTTATTGTTGCCTGGGAATTCCTTATTGATGATCTTTAAAAAAAGGGTATGCTTGATATTATTATTGAAGCCCGTAATGCGGCAATCAGCAGGGAAATGAAGGTTAAACGCATTCTTCCCTTCCGGCTTCGCAGGATGATCGGTCCTTTTATTTTTATGGATCATGCGGGGCCGATCGCAGATGCCATTGCACCTGCTTCCGGTTTGGATGTGCTGCCGCATCCGCATATCGGGCTTTCTACCGTTAGCTATTTGTTTGGCGGACAGGTAACCCACCGCGATAGCCTGGGCGTAGAGCAGATCATTCTTCCGGGTGAAGTAAACTGGATGACTGCCGGCAGTGGTATTTCCCATTCTGAAAGATTTGAAGATCCCTCAGTGCTCACCGGGGGGTTGGAAATGATACAAACCTGGGTAGCGCTGCCCGAAAGGGATGAAGAAGATGCGCCCAGTTTTGTAAATTATACACCCGCCCAGCTTCCTGTTTTTACCGACACAGGCGTGTGGATGCGACTAATAGCAGGCAATGCCTATGGGTTACAAAACAATGTAAAAACCAATTCCCCCTTGTTTTATTTGCATGTTGAGCTGGAACAGGGCGCAAGGTTCGGGCTTCCCAAAGAACATTCAGAGCGGGGGTTTTACATCGTTAAGGGAAGCATATCGTTTTCGGGAGTTACCTATAACCAGGGCAAAATGCTGGTGTTCAGCAAAGGCGTTGACCCGGTTATTATTGCTGAAGAAAAGACTACGCTCATGCTTTTAGGCGGCGAACCTTTGGGTGAACGTTTTATCTGGTGGAATTTTGTTTCATCGCGTAAAGAACGTATTGAACAGGCAAAAGAAGATTGGAAACAAGGCAGGATTATCCTGCCTCCAAACGACAACAAAGAATTTATTCCACTGCCCGATGATAAGTCGAAACCGGCAGGAATGCCGCCAGCGCCGGAGCCCCTTTCATAAGCTGTTGCAAAATGCCTGTATTTCCTTTGCGGTTATACACTTTTTTTAATCTGATAATTTTAATTCTCCTTCATCATCTTCCTCCAATAATTCAATTTCCGTTAACAGCGCCTGTGGCATGGTTTTAATGGTAGTGGCTTCCAGCTTTTTAATATTTTCAAGTCTGCCAATGATGGTATCACCTCTTTTCCTGCCGTCTTTCAGCTTGTTCATAGCATCATCATACGTATCGGAAGTATCTTTCAGCTTCGCTTTAATTTTTAGCATGTCTTCCGCAAAGCCAACGAATTTATCGTATAGAGCCCCACACTGTTTAAAGATCCCTTCTACGTTTTTAACCTGGTTTTCTTTTTGCCAGATGATCTTTACCACTTTAAGCGTAGCGATCAATGTAGTGGGTGTAATTAAAACGATCTTTCGTTTTAAGGCGTTATTGATCACTTCCGGGCTTTGGTTCATTGCCAGCGTTAGGGCTGGTTCCACGGGCATGAACATAAATACGTAGTCGGGTGTGGTAAGCCCGGCAAGCGACTGGTAGGTTTTATCCGCCAGCTTTTCAATATGATCGTTTACGCTTCGCAAATGTTGCTTTAAATAGGTTTTTTTCTCTTCGGGGTCCGATGCGTTAAAGTAATTAACGTATGCTGTTAAGGAAACCTTGCTGTCAATAACCAAATGCTTACCGTTGGGAAGGTGTAAAATAAAATCGGGCTTGCGGTTTACTTCCGCATCAGTGTCCCTGTACATTTCTTCCCTGGTAAAGTCTACATATTTTTGTAAACCTTCCGCTTCCAATATCATGTTCAGGCGGTCTTCTCCCCAGTTACCCTGCATTTTTACCTCCGACTTTAGTGCGGAAGTTAAATTTTTAGCGTCATCGCTCAGTTGGGTGTTTAACTGCTGTAATAATTCCAGCTCTTTTTTCAGCGAGGTAAGGTCGTGAATATCCTCTTTCCTGGTAGCTTCTACTTTTTCTTTAAATGCTTTCAGGTCATTTTTAAAAGGATCAATTACAAACGACAATTCTTTTTTATTTTCCAGCACAAACTCGGCTTTCTTTTCCTTCATGATATCAGTAGCCAGGTTCCTGAACTGTTCTTTGGAAAGGTTGTGGAGCGATTCAATTTCAGTTCTGAACAGCTTTAGCTTTTCATTTAAATGTTCCTCTTTTTGTTCCAGTGCGGTGAGCTTGGTATGTAAAGTGAGAATTGTTTGTTCTTTTGCGGTTAACGCTGTTTCGGCCGAATGCAGCTTGTGGCTGATGATATCAAAACTGTCTCTTGAAATGTATAGCTGGTTCAGCTCTTCTTTTCCGATCCGTTTGGCGTGATCAACCTGTAGTTCCGTAAACTGTTGCCGGAGGTTTTCAAAATCGGTTTTTGCAATATAATTTTTGGGGATTGTTGATTTAAAAAGATAATAGCCCATCAATCCACCAATAAATAATCCGGCAAGCAGGTATATAGCAGGTTCCATAATAAACAAGGTTCAGGGCTCAAATATACCGATTACTAAATTATTGAGCAAAAACCTATCGGGACTACAGCGCTGCTTCGATGTTGCGCAGTCCCGACAGGTTTCTACATTTCAATGTATCCTGTCGCCCCTTACTTCCACGCTTTGTATCACTTCCGCTTCATAAGCTAACCATTCCGCCCAGCGCTTTCTCACTTTGTCTTTGTCTATATAAGTTTCGGCCAGGTCAATGAATAAAGTGTAATGCCCGGCTTCGCTTTCCATAAAGCGGCGGTAAAATTTACGCAGGTAGGCATCATCCAATCCTTCGCTCAGCCGTTTAAAGCGTTCGCAGCTCCGGGCTTCTATCAGGGCCATGGTGAGCAGTTGATCCAGAAACCGTTCTTCAGGACTGCCGCCTTTTTTCTGAAATTCGAGCAGCTTATTTACATAGATGTCTTTGCGTTGTTTGCCCAATGCCAGTCCGCGTTTCTGCAATTCGGCCAGTACCAGCCTGAAATGACCCCACTCTTCCGTAACGATGGGCGAGAGTTCGGTAACTAATTTTGCTTTATCGGAATAACGTTGAATAAGGGTTATACAGGTAGTGGCCGCTTTTTGCTCGCAATAGGCATGGTCGGTGAGTATATCTTCGAGACGTATACTTGCCAGGTTTACCCAGCGCGGGTCGGTAGGTAATTGCAGCCCCAGGATATTTTTTACATCATCTTCATTCATGGGGTAAAAATAAGCGATTTGGGTATCAGGTGAGTAACTGCTAACAATAAGACGAAGGCTCCTTCGTTTTTTTGATTTGTGGTTTATGGTTGTATTTCGCCTCGGATTTCGGAATTTTAGTTTTCGGATTTTTAAATTTATCCGCCCCGGCGGACAGGTTCGGTTCCTGTAATTTATAATTTGGTACTTTCTGCCTGCTTCCTCACCATCTTCAGCATTACTTACCTTTAAGCAGCCAAAGCAATCACCATATGGCAAAATCATTTCAAACCGGCGATCATGTAAGCTGGAATTCGGAAGCGGGCCGGGTATCGGGCACGATCATTAAAGTGCATACCGCTGATTTTATATACAAGGGATATATCCATCATGCAACAAAGGAAGAACCGCAGTATGAAATAAAAAGCGATAAAAGCGATCACATTGCCGCGCATAAAGGTTCGGCGTTGCGGAAAATAAAAACAGCGAAACATTAAAAGAAGTATTGAATGCTATGGAGCGGTGGGGCAGCAACAGCGTAAAAAGATAATCAGGAAATAGCAGGACAGGAATAAAATAGCTGAATTATTGCTTTAGTTCCATAACCGCCACCACCGGCAAATGATCTGAAGCGTAACGTTCGGGTATTACCTGGTGCGAAACAACCGACAGGCGGTTGCTTTTTTGGTACATAATGAAGTCTATGGTTTTATCAGGGTTAATAACCGGGATGGTAAAATCGCAGGGGCTGCAGGTACGCGTAAATTGTTCATCTAAGATAGCAACAGGCTTCGAGCCGGGAACGGCATTAAAATCGCCGGCAATGATGAAAGGATGCTGAAAGGAGCGGGCAATGCGGTTAATGGCTTCTGCCTGTATGATGCGGTTCGTGTCGGTGCGCAAAGCGTCTAAGTGAGTGCTCCCGAATTGAAATTTAATACCGCCCGGTAAAGTTACCAATGCCGTGGCCAGTACCCTGGGTTCGCCTTTGGTTTCAGCAACCGTGGGAAGGGGGTGAACCTTCCCGTTCGACAAAGGGTATTTGGACAGTATGGCCACGCCATAATCTCCCCCGTCATGATCAATGGCTTTGGCAAAAAACACCTGCATATTCAGCTTTTGAGCTAAAAGGCCTGCCTGGTCAATTTTGCCTGAGCGCGCTACATTTACATCAACTTCCTGAATGGCCACTATATCGGGGCTTTGCCGGCGGATAGCTTCTGCTATGGCATCCACATCAATGAACCCGGGTTTTGACGGCGGATTGCAATGGTGCAGGTTGTAGCTCATCACCCGTATAGTAGTTGTTGGATTACCTGCAGCAGGAGTGCCCGAAATTTTGGGGGCGCAGCCGTGCATTGCTGTTACGGCACAAAAAAAGAATAGAGCCTGTATGGTTCTCATTGCAGTAAGCACGCTTTTGCAAATGGTTGATTTTATATATAAAATGGTTTGAAACACGGATGCTGCATATTTTTAACAATAGCGTTTAATACGCATCATTTAATGCAAACACCGGCTTCCGGTACATCCACTGCCCGCCTGTAAAATCGGGGAACTCCATGGTTTGATTGCCCAGCTCAATAGAGCTTTCACTCAATGGCGTAATGGCGCTCCAGGCCGCAGCATCGTATACGTCCATAGGCGTTGCTGTTTTTCGTTTGATGGATTCCACGAGCGCATGGATCACAAAAAAGTCCATTCCGCCATGCCCTGCGCCTGCCGATTCTTTGCTCCATCTTGCCCACAGGGGATGGTCGTATTTATCTAACCAGGCCTTGGCATCATCCCATGCATGCGCTTTAGCCGATTTGTCTTCTATATACATACCGTTGTTTACGTCCATCCATAAACCCTGCGTGCCCTGTACCCGGAAGCCGAGAGAATAGGGTCTGGGCAGGTTGGTATCCAACTGCAGCAGGATGGTTTCTCCATTGGCACAACCGATATGCGTAGTAACAACATCGCCTAATTTGAATTTAACTTTTGCATTGGGATGGCTTTCCCCGCCTTTCTTTACAATATAATTATGTAATCCTCTTGACTTGGTGGAAAAAGAATTTAATGTAATGAAACGGTTGCCCCTGTTAATGTTGATATAGTGCGCTATGGGGCCAATGCCATGTGTAGGGTACAGGTCGCCGTTACGGTGAACGCCATGTTCCGTTCTCCAGCGGGCTTCGGAAAAAGCTTTTTCACCAAATTCAACGCCGTGCCCGTAAGGATGAACGCCATCATTGAATTTTACTTCACGCAAATCGTGCTGGTATCCGCCCTGAAGGTGAATGAGCTCGCCCAGCAGGCCCTGGCGTACCATGTTCAATACGGCCATTACATCCCTGCGGTAGCAAACGTTTTCGAGCATCATTACATGGGCGTTATATTTTTCAGCGGCTTTTACAACATCCCAGTGATCCTGGAGCGTGATGCCCAGCACTACTTCCGTTCCCACATATTTAACCCCGGCTTCCAATGCACCAATGATCATGGGCTTATGCCATTCCCAGGGTGTTGCAATTACTATCCCGTCTACTTTTTCCGTATCCAGCATTTTTTTCCAGGCATAATTATCCCCGGTATACACAACGGGCATTTTCTTACCGCTTTTTGAGATCAGTTCTTTTGCTGATTTCAGCATGCGCTCATCTATATCACAAATGGCAATAAGGTCCACATCATCTCTTCTCAGCAGCAGGTCAAGATGGTTCTGTCCCCGCAGGCCTACGCCAATGACCGCCATTTTTACTTTGGGGTCGGCGCTTCTTTTTCCTGCAAATAAGGTGGCGGTGGGTAATACGGCAAGCGAGGCGGCTGCCAGGCCCGCGTTTCTTACAAATGCTTTCCTGTTCATATGGTTTTGTTTATGCGTTGCCGGTTGTTTTAGTAATTATCAATGGCAACGCTGTACTGAAATTACTATAATAATCTGCAACCGGTATATGCAAACGGTTGCGCAAAATACAGATCAGTGCATTAACCTGCCGTTTTGTTTCCGGTAGCGGTCCAATGATAAGGCCGTAAGCCTGTCTGTATATTGTAACTCCGGAATTTATTCCGGCGATGAGGCATACTAAAACGTCACTGAGTGCCGCAGGTACGATATATACCATTTTAATCCAAACTTTCATTAGTTCCGATACCTGAAGCTGTCTGAAAATGATTGCTGTTACTTCTAATAAAATCCGGCATCTGTGGCAAAATGAATGTTCATTCTCCCACATTTTTATTTCCATTTCACCGCGGTGAAAACAATGGTTGCATAACCATCTTTCTCATAGAGTATTCCTATTTCTTTCTTTGTTATGTTTACGATATCGGAATAAGCGGCATAATCCCTTGAATCATTTTCACTTTTGGCAATTACCATATTCTTTTTCCATGTTTTGCCGTCATCATAGCTAATGCGCAGGGTAAGGTTATCTCTTCGCTTCGTATCTGCAGCATTGCAAAAGGCGATAATGTTTCCCTTCTTTTTCTTACCGATAGTTAAAATACTTCCCTGGTTAACGGGGTCAGGAAGATTGTTATCAAAATAAGTGGTATCCCAGGTGGCGCCGCCATCGCTGCTTATGGAAACGATCCTTGCCCGGATATCTCCTTTCTGGTTGCGGCTGTTCATCATGAGCTTGCTACCGGACAGTTCCGCTGCTATAGATTCATTGCTTCCCGGAAGGTTAACGGTTTGGCCCAGGTGAAAGGTTTTGCCATGATCGTCTGTATAAAAACCATGCGCCTGGTAATCGGCAAACTGCGGTTGCGGGTTGCCGGCAGAATGGTTGGCTGCTATAAAAATGCGGCCTTTGTATTTGCCTGTGCTGAATTGCATGGCATGACCGGGCGTGTTGGCATAGCTGCGCCAGTCTTCCGGAAAGTTATACGCCGGGTTTACCTGCGGTTGTTGCGGACGGTGTGTTTGTATAGTAATATTCACCGGTTCACTCCAGGTAATGCCATTGTCGGCTGATGTTTTGTACCACACTTCCCTCAGGCCTTTTCCTTTTCTTACTTCTCCTTCGTGATTATTGCCTGTATTGTAAAACAAAAAAATTATTCCCTGAGGATAAGCAGGATCGGTGAGGTCCACCACCGGCGCGGGATTGCCGGCCTGCAGGGTATCCACATCAACAATTGTTTGCAGAGCGCTCCATGTTTTTCCTTTATCGCTGCTGCGTTTTGCAACAATATTAATATCGCCAAAATCGCCTGCGCCGTGCACACGGCCTTCTGCAAAAGCCAGTAAATCGCCATTGGGTAATCCAATGATGGCAGGAATGCGGTAGCTTTTATGTCCTTCCGTGCCGGATACAAAAACAGGAATATCTTTTACCTGTGCGAACGGGGCGGTAATAAAAAGAAACAAAGCGATTGCTGTAACTGCTGTTTTTTTCATAATACATTTATTTTAAAAGTTGATGCCGGTAGCTCTTCCGAATTCACGAGGTTGGCATTTGTAAAAGGCTGCCAGCCGTAATAAATAAATGCGGGTTTTTCTTTTGCGGCTATGATGATCTTATTTTTTTGAATAGTAGCTTTTGTTTCCTCCTTCCCGTTTATTGAAAATCCGGTTACCGCTTCTCTATCGCTTGTGCGCAGTCCTTCTGCCGTGTAGCGAAACGTAATTACAATATTACCATTTATATATTTTGCATGCAGTGGCAACGGCCCGGAAGGAACAATGTTTCTTTTATAGGTATAATGCAGCGCCCACCTGGCCAGGCGTTCTCCTACCGTTTTTTTGTTGGTAGGGTGTACATCGTTTTTAAAACCAATATCGCTGCAAACTGCCATGCCGCCATTTTTTACTTCATCTAAAAGCTTGCGCTGCTCATCCCGGAATTGCGGCCAGTAATGCGATGGATATTTAGCCGTATCAATAGACGACAACTGCACCCAGTAAAAAGGCATCGCAGGTTGTTTCCCTTCCGGGGCGGCAGCCTGCCTGTCCGGTAGGCAGGGCAGCCATTTTTGCCGGTAGTCATTGATCATCAAATGAAGCAGGTTCCTGTATTCTTCAACTCGTGGCAGTTCCAGCGCATTGCTTTCACCCTGGTACCAAAGTATACCCTTTATGGGCATGGCAATAATGGGAGCAACTCCGCCTGCATAAGCGAAACCGGGTTTGTAGGCATGATTTAAACCCAAATCATCTCCATAGCCGTTTACATTATTGCCTACGTTTTGCTTAGCTCTTTCCCTTACCCATTCCGGGAGATTGTTATTTTCTAACCAGTTGCCTTTTACTTTTACTGAAAATTGTTTACTGTTTTGCAAAGCATCACGACTGATAAAGGTTTCGATGGGCGCGCCGCCAATAGACAGGTTGATCAAACCTACAGGCACATTTTCGCTTGCCACAATATGTTTTGCAAAATAATAGCCCACAGCAGTCATAGGCTTTACCGTGTTGCTATCGCATTGCTGCCAGTCCGCATCTGCATAAAAATCCTCGGTATTCAGTCTTTTATTTAATGAATCCGTATAAGCAACGCCATACACATATCTCCCCGCAGGTGCAGGATTGTATAATCTTATCAGTGGCTGATTGGCATACTTTATCTCTTCTTTAAAATGCATTTCTTTTATCATCGGCCATTCCATATTGGACTGGCCGGAACAAACCCATACATCACCGATCAGGATGTTTTTTAGCTCAATGGTTTCCTTCCTGTTTTTAATATAGATGATTTGGGGAGCAGCGTTTGCCTTTTGCTTTTTAAAATATACACTCCAGGATGAATCAGCTTTTATAATGCAGCTTTTTTCTTCTGTGGCAAAACCGCTCAAAACCGTATCACCCGGGTTTCCTTTTCCCCAGATATGCACCGGCTGATCTCTTTGTAAAACCATATTGTCTGAAAAAATATCCGCTATCTGAAATTGTGCAAATATAGCAGCCGGTATAAGCAACAAGCCTGTTAAAAATAAAGCTATCTCCCTGGTTGTACTTTTTGCGGATGACTGCTGCCGGTAGTATGCTTTCGCCGGAGCGGGGTAATCACTTTTTTTTATAGTAATGATCGTTTTCAAAATTCATACAATATTTTTATGCTCAGCCTGCCTGAATTTACTTTTATTTCCGGTCATTAATTGATAAATGATCTTCCAGCAGTTTTGCGCAATACCACTCCTGCCTGGGCAGGTGAAACGGGCCTTTGAATAAATTTCCTTTAGCGGTTTGTGCAACGCTTCCATCGCGGTGCAGATAACCGAACCATTCACCGTTTTCCTTATCATGAAAGTGCTGATAGGAATAATCATGCACGAGCTTATGCCACCTGGCATATTTTTCATCACCTGTTAACAGGTAAGCCAGCAATGTGGCAATGATCGTTTCATTGTGGGGCCACCAGAATTTCATATCCTGCCAGTATTCCTGAACGGGTTTGTTGTACACATCGCGGAAATATAAAATACCGCCATGCGTCGTATCCCATCCGCGTTCCCACATGTAATCCAGCATTTTACAGCCCAGCGCAATCAAATGCGGGTCGTTGTTACGGTATCTGGCTTCGTGCAAAATAAACCAGGCGCCTTCAATGGCATGTCCGGGGTTGAGCGTTCTGCCGTCAATATGATCAATGATGCTGCCATCGGGCGCTACCTGTTCCATTACACACCTGATATCATCCTTTATAAAATATCTTTCTATTTCTTCGATCCATTTTGAGATTAAGCCATCACAACGATCGTCACCAATCGTTTCCCTCAACTGTTGCGCCGTATTCATCATGATCATGGGTACTCCAATACCCATAGAAGGCCTTGTATTGGTAAACTTTGGTTGTAGTAAACCGGGTGTTGTTGCATACTCAATGCATTTCCCAAAAACAAATCTTGCTTTCTCCGCTGCTTCTTTATCTCCGCTGGCTTTGGCGTAAGCTGCGGCGGCAATTACATAAAACGTTTCGGAGAAAAAATACCTCCTTTTACGTAAAGGTCTTCCGTCACGGGTAACATGAAAAAACATTTGCCCATCCCTGTCAAAACAATGTTTATTCAAAAAATCATAACCTGATTTCGCACCTTCTAACCATTCCTGCTTTTTTTCTACGGTATTGTATAAAGTAGAAAGCAGCCAGGTTGCCCTTCCCTGTATCCACACCGCTTTATCATCATCAATGAGCGAGCCATCGGCATCTCTCATTAATAAGAAACCGCCATGTTCTTTGTCAAAAGAGCGGGGGAACCAAAACGGCACGGTATCATTGAGCAGTTGATTACTGTAAAACCTTTTAAGATCCTTTAAATCGTTTGCTGTATAATGCATGATCTGTTTTGATAAGATGGTTTTATAATGTTGCTGATTTTATGAAGGGCCTTTTTTCCACTTCCAAAAATCAGGAATGATTGTTTTTGGCCGGCTCATCAAAATCATTTGCTTTTGGCCGCAGAAAGGATACCTGGATGATGAGCGCCACCAGTACAATAGCCGAAAGCATGGCGAAACTTTTTCCCAGGTTGCCCGCATCGGTTGATTTTCCCAGCCAGTCTGTAACCAAAGCACCCGCAAATACCCCTGTCATGTTCATCAGTCCATACGCGGTTGCCCTGTATTTAGCCGAAACGAACTGGCAAAGGATAGGCATATTATTGGCATCAAACATACCAAAGCCAAAGCCAAAGCAAAAGGCGGCGCCAATAACATGAAACATAGAATGACCATAGCCCACCAGCAATAGCGAAGGAATGGTTAAGGCCAGCCCTATGGCGCTGGTATAAATCCTTCCCCTGATATTTTTTTGCACCCAGCGGTCAGATAATATCCCCCCGAAAATTACACCGAGGAAGGAAGAGGCGGCAATTGTGATCGTTGAAAGCGGCCCGGCCAAAGACATGTCAATGCCCAGGTTCTTTGCGAACAAAGTAGGCAGCCAGTTTTTAACACCCCATCCCGGAAGACTGGGCACGGCAAAGTAGAAGAGAATGATCCAAAAGGCAATATTGGAAAAAAGCAATCCTAATCCTTTAAACAGAGAAGCTTTTTCTTTTATGATGTTATTAGTTGCACGTGTTAGCTCCGGTGATTTTTTCTCATGTAAAAAAAGAATTAAAATAAAGGAATACACTATTCCGATGATCCCAAAATAATGAAAAGCAGATTGCCAGGAATAGTTGGATGCAATGGTGGCGCCAAAGCCGCCTAACGCCTGACCCATGTATAAGCCGGTCATATGAATGCCAATAGCCAGCGACCTTGTTTTTGAAGTATGATAGTCGGCAATCAGTGAAAGTCCTGCAGGTATGTACAAAGCTTCGCTTACGCCCATAATTGCCCTGAGCCAGTATAACTGGTTAAAGTTTTCGCTGTAGCCCATCATATAGGTTACCCCGCTCCAAACAAAAAGGCTTATCACGATGAGCCATTTCCTGTTGATCCGGTCGGCTATCATGCCCGCCACCGGACTCATGAAACCATATATCCAGAGGAAGATAGCCATCAGCCTTCCAAAATCCCTTGCCTCTCTCAGTTCCACGATATCAATCATCATAGAGGGCTGCATGGTGCTGAGCATCTGCCTGTCCATATAATTGAGCAGCGCTACCACCCACAAGAGCCCAACCACAATCCAGGGATAGTTTTTTGAATGTTTCATTTGCATATCACTCGTTTTTACCACATAGGCACATAGGTTCACATAGGAAGGATTGGGTTTCTGATATTTTTTAAATAAATAGTTTTTCTTTCTATTGTGTTTCTATGTATTTCGTTTCTTTATTTTTTACCACATAGGATCATAAGTACATAGTTGTACATAGAGGGTTTATTCTATTGTGTTTCTATGTATCTATTGTGTCTATGTGTTCAATTTTTATTTTACCACATAGGATCATAGGGCATATAGGTTCACATAGCATTTTAGAATTTTCTATTGTGTCTATGTGTTTCGTTTCTTTATTTTTTACCACATAGGATCATAGGCACATAGTTGCACATAGGGTTTATTCTATTGTGTTCCTATGTTTCTATTGTGCCTATGTGTTCAATGTATTTTTTATCACATAGGATCATAGGCACATAGTTGCACATAGGGTTTATTCTATTGTGTTCCTATGTTTCTATTGTGCCTATGTATTCAATTTTTATTTTATCATATAAGGTCATAGGCAGATAGTTGCACATAGGTTTTTTATTCCTGCCTTCAAACATGTAGCTGTTCCGGCAATCCCCTGAAACCTGAAACCTGTACCCTGTACCCTGCACCCTGTAACCTGCAACCTACTGTATTCTCCTCATCCATATTTCAGGTGTGCGCACGCCTGCTCTTATTTCTCCGTTGGGTATTACCACATCGTTGTTCCATAAAATGGCGGTAGTGGTAACAGGTGCTTCAAAAGGTAAAGTAGTGGTATTTGTCCAATTATCCGTTGTTGTATTATAGCGCAATACTTCCCTACTAAACCCGGGGTGTGCAGCTTGTAATTGATTTTTCTGCCGGATCAGGTCCTGTTGTTCTGCTGTATCGGTAGCTGCATTGATGGCGCCTATTAATAATTCTGTTTTATGAAAAGTTTCTCCCTTATCTCCGCCAAACAATAATATCTCATTTTTACCTGCAGCTATACCCGTTCCGGCACACAGTCTGTAGGGCAATGATTTAATTTCCTTCCATTCCTTTTTGTTAAGATCAAATGCATAAGCGGATGCATAGATATCGCTGATGCTATTGCTGTTTTTCTTTCTGCCACCCAATACATATACCGAAGGGCTGCCGGCAGCAAATTGCGCAACAACCACGGCATGGGAAACAGCATAGGGCAGGCTGGGTAAAGTATTCCATCGGGCAGCGGCATTTGTAATGTCCAGACTATAAAAACCGCTGGAAGCGCTGTCGCTGTTTTCGCCGCCTGCAAGGTATATTATATTATCGTGTATAGTAATACCGGCATTGCTGAGGGGGAGCGGCAGATCAGGTAAGTTTGTGATGATCACACTATCGCTATGATCACCCCATTGCAGCAGCATCACTTTGGAGCTAACGCCTTCCGGATTTTCGCCGCCAGCGCATACAATTCCCATGGGAGTGGAGGCACAGGCCGGGTATGCCAGGGGATAAGGCAAAGAAAATGTTTTATAGAGCGATAGCGAATCTTCCTGTATTCTTTTCATCACGAAACCCTCAGCGTAATATCTTTTCTTTCCGCCCATCCAGGGAAGACTGTCGGGGAAGTTAGCGCCGCCGGCAACCAGTAATACATTGTTGGTAACACCTGCAACAGGCCCCGCGAGCCCGATCGCTTTTTCCTGTCCGGGCAGGGGGGGCAGTTCACCGGCAATACGCCAGGCCATAGTATATTTTTGTTCCTGGTTTTTACAGGAATGGAGCGGCATCATCATACTGCTTAAGAAAATAAGTAAAGAGAGTTTCATCATGTGTTGTTACACTTTATGAGCCGCCCTGCTCACCGAAGCAAAACGGTCAAACCCTATGGCAGCCACATCTTTTTTAAACAGCTCAAATTCCGCAGCCGTCATATTTTGTACCGGCAGGCGGAATTCACCGCAATCTACGCCAACGAGCTTCATGTAGGCTTTGCCGGTAGCTATGCCGCCGTATTTACCCAGCAGGCGGATCATGTCAATGGATTGTTGCTGCAATGCCCTTGCTTTTTCAAGCTCATTGTTATCAAACGCGTCAATCAGCTTATAGTATAACGGCGCCGCATAGTTGAATGTGCTGCCTACTGCGCCTTTGGTACCCAAAACCAGTGCCGAAAGCATATTTTCATCGCGGCCCCACAGCATATCATACTTCCCGTTTTGAAAACGCATGCACGAAAGAAAATCCATAAAGTCTTCGTGCGTGTATTTGATGCCTGCGAAGTTGGGTATCTTACCGTCTATCTCCTGCAGCAAATCGTACATGGCAATGTTTACGCCGGTAAGCACAGGGATATGATAATAATAAAAAGGCATATCGGTTACCACCAATGCTACTTCCGCACAGGCTTTTGCCAGCATTGCAGCATTGGCAGGTTTAAAATAAAAGGGTGCTGTAAAAGATATAGCGTATAAGCCAATTTGCTTTGCATGCAGGGCCAGTTCCTTACAGTCTGCAATGCTTGTTCCTCCCAGGAAAAGCATCACTTTAAAATCATCATCGTCTTTGGTTGCAGCAGCCCAGGCTTGGGCTACCGCTTTTTTTTCTGCCATGGTCATGGAAACGCCTTCTCCGGTAGAGCCACAAATAAAGGCGCCGGTAACGCCGTTCGCTTTCAGCATGGCATAATAAGCGGAAATGATCGCGGTATTCACGGCGCCATTGGCGAGCATGGGTGTAAAGGGCGCTGCAATAAGTCCGCTGAGGTGTTGGTTATTCATGTTTTTTTGTTAAGGTCGTCAATAAAAATATAAACGGGTAAGTTAAGCCGGGAACAGGAATATTCCCGGTATAAGTTATCTGTGATAAAAAGTGTATAGCATTCAGCAGATTGAAAATTTTTCAACCCGCTGAATTGAACCTGTTATTTGGGTTTGGAGCTGGCATAGCCCGGTGTTTGGTCAACCAGCGGATCATTCGTCCAGATAGCCGTTTCTATCGGCCACAACACTTTGTAGGCCTGCGTGCCTTTATCCAATACGCCATAAGGATGACTGGGGCTGATAAATACCAGCGGGTCGCCGCCATACTTCATCCTGCGGATATCGTACCAGCGTTTCCCTTCGTATACAAACTCTTTGCTGCGTTCTTCAAATATAGCCAGCTCATTGGCATCCTGCGTGCCACTCACAAAGGGTGTGGGGTCGGCATTTGCAAATGCCCGGTCACGGATCTGCTGTATATAGGATGAAGGATCTCCGCCTTCTGCATTGGTTATTTCGGCCAGCATCAGCAGCCTGTCTGCCTCACGGTAAACCGGCCAGTCATCCGTAAATACTCTCCGGTTTGCGGCATTCATTTCTCCCGGGAATTTCACCAGGGCGGTGTTGCGAACGGTAACAATAACATCCGAACCTGAGGCGCTGGTTTTATAATAATCATAAAAAGTGGCATCCCTGCGGGTATCGGCAATGTTGTACGACTGGAATAGTTCAAAGGTATAAGCATAACGCTGGATGATCTGTGCGGGTGCGCTGGCAATATTCAGGGGATCTACAAGGGTGGGGCCAAGTGTTGTAGAATCTTTTACGTGCAGGTTATCAAAATTAAAAGTAGAGTACAGGAAATACGAATAGGCGGTGCCCATTTCTGCTTCACCGTCGCGGTAACGAACGGCTAAAATGATCTCGCCGTTATTCTTGTTTTTGAATATATCCCGAAAATTGGGAAGCAATGAGGTACCCGCTGTTGCGTTCAATGCTGATTTTGCTTCTGCCAGATCTGCTGTAGTATTATACACTTTTGCAGACCACAAATACACTTCACCTTTTAACATTAACGCTGCTGAAGGATTCCACTGACTTTTATCTGCAAGGGCACCGGCAGTACCAAACAAACTGATGGATTTATTTACATCTGCTTTAATAGCCGCCAGCACATCAGCTTCTGAAGCTCTTTCCTTTCGTAATGCAACCGGATCGGTATTGCCGTTTGATACTTCAGGCTCCAGCCGTATGGGAACACCGCCATAGGTACGAAGCAAATGGAAATAATAATAAGCCCGCATGGCATAAGCCTGTCCCAGCAAATAATTTTTTTTGTCGGCAGCCAGAAAATCTGACGCTTCCACTTTCTGGATGAAAAGATTTAACTGGAGGAAGGGGCCGTAAAGGCCGGCCCAACTGCCAACGCCGGCCGAGGTTTCTTCAATTGCCTGGTTAATGATCGTTAATTCGCTCAGTGAAGTGTTTTGACGGTCTTCATTACTGAAACCACCGCCTCTCATTTCACCCAGGCGTAAGAACATAAACTGGTTATCGCGGAACTGCTTATGCAGTCCCACCATAAAATTGGTTACCTGGGCTTCATTCTGCCAGAAATTCCCGTCCCCGTAATAATCTTCCGGAGCAAGCTCTAATGTTTTGCGGCAGGAAGTAGCGACAACGGCTATCAGGGCTATGTATACTATATATTTAAACTTATTCATGATCAGTGCGTTTATTAAAATGAATTAAAAGGTCAGGTTAGCTCCAAAAACCAATTGTGTTGGTATAGTATAGGCGCTGTTCTGAAAACCAGTACGTTCGGGTAAATTCAACAGGTCATTGGTCAAATATCCCAGGTTTTGACCCGTAACTGTTAACCTTAGTCCGCTGATCTTTGCTTTTTCTAATAAAGCGGCAGGCAATGAATAACTTAATGAAACTTCCCTGAATGCGAGGTAACCTGAATTCACATAGAACATGCTGCTGGGTCTGTCAACATTCTTTGTGTTTAACTGATCGGCCCATGAATACCTTGGATATTTAGCATTCGGGTTTTCAGGCGTCCAGGTTTGTTTTACAATATCAGTTGCATTAAATTCTCCCTGGGCGCTTGCCAGCGACCACAATTGCATGAAATCCTGCTGTATATGTCCAAATGCAAAATCCAAACGGACAAAAAGGCTCAATCCTTTCCAGGATACTGTAGTATTAAACCCGCCTGTCCAGCGTGGAAGCGTACGGCCCAGCGATACCCTGTCGCGATAATCAATGGTATCATTCTTATCAATATCCTTCCACATTACATCGCCCAGTTGTGTAGGTATATAGCTCAGGCCACCTGCGTTTAAATTGTATTGATCTATTAATTGCTGGCTGGCCACGCCTCTTCCGGCCCCTCCATTTGAATATGCTGCTTTGGCCGCTTCGTCAAACTTATTATAGTCTTCCAGATCTTTTTGGGTTCTGATGATCCCTTCAGATACAAAGCCAAATATTTCACCCCATTCCTGCCCTTCCTGGAAACCGCCAACCCATATCAGTTGTCCTGTGTTAGGATCATAAATCTGAGTACCCTCCTGCCTGTTTTTGTCATTGCCGTTAAAGGGAAGCTTCAGGATAATGTTTTTATTCCAGGCCGCATTGGCATTTACCTGCCATGTTAAGTCTTTTTGCTGTATAATTTTATAGCCAAGCTCAATTTCAAATCCACGGTTGCGCATGCTTCCGTTATTGGTTCTGATGCTTGATATACCCGAAGATGTAGGCAGACTTACAAAAGCCAGCTTATCATCCGTGATCCGGTTGTAGTATGCCGCGGAAACATTTAACCTGTTATTAAAAAATCCCATATCGGCGCCCACTTCCGTGGTATTTGTTTTTTCCCAACGCAATGCAGGATTAGCCAGACTGGTTTGTAAAAAACCAATATTACCGTTGTAGGGAGTTTGCGAGCCATAGGAACCCTGCACTTCATAAAGGCCAACCGCGTTGCTGGTTCCTATGCCAATATTTCCGTTCTTACCCCAGCTTGCCCTGAGCTTCAGGTAGGATAACCAACTCCCGGTGGATACCATAAAATTTTCCTTATGTACCATCCAGCCTACTGAAGCGGCAGGGAATGTTCCATACTGGTTGTCGCCCGTTAAACGGGAAACGCCATCTCTTCTCACCGTGAAGCTGGCAAGGTATTTTCCATCCCAGTCGTACAACAGGCGTCCAAAGCCCGACATGATCCGGTCCCGGTTATGGTAACTGTCTGTGCTGCGGGTTTGGGTTGTTGCATTATTCAATGTGTACTGTAAGTCCTGGAAATCATCCGTGGGCGCCTGGCTGCCGGCGGCATAAACACCTTTGGAATAGGCATCGTAATACTCAAATCCCGCCATGGCGTCTATATTGTTTTTACCCAGGAAAGTAGTACTGTAATTAGCTATGGCGTTATAGGTTTGGCGGATCGTTCTGTCGAACGATGCATCGCTGAACCTTGTACGGTTCCATCCTGTATTGGGGTTGGTTCTGCTCAATAAGCCGGTACGGAAGTCCTGGTTAAAGGATTCCGCGAAACCTTCATCGTACATCCATATAGCCCCTACCTTTACATACAGGTCTTTGATGATGTCTGCACGAAGCGATTGTCCCAGGGTAAATTTATCTGTTTGGTTGTTCCTTTTGTATTTATCAATGTTAACGAGGGGATTGCCGTCGCTGGCATCACGCCCCAGAATAAATTCCCCATCCGCATTGGTTCCCCGCATGGTTGGAGGAGCAGAAAGCATGCGGCCCCAGTAATTTCCTTCGCCATTTTGTAAAGACTGGTCTCTCCAGTTGGCCTTGTTGAACTGCAGGCTGCTTTCCGACTTTAGCCAGTCTTTTATTTTATAATCCCCGTTGAGGGTAAAGGTTAAACGCCTGTAAAATGTTTTAAGCGATAAACCATCTTCATCATAATAACCAAGATTGGCAAAATAGGCGCCCCGGTCGTTTCCGCCGCTCATACCTATATTGTATTCCTGCACAGTGGCTTTTTTATATAAGCCGTAATCGCCATAATTAAAATCCTTATAAATAAGATCGGCGTACGTTCCGTTGGGATCATAGTTCCCTGCAGCATTGGTTGGTACCGCGTCCTTCATTTGTTTCCAGCCTGGCTGGCCAAGCAGTTCACGGTTTACATCATTTAAACGCATTACGCTCCATATAGCCCTGTTGTCGTAATTGCCATCTAAGATAGCGCCTGTTACGGGATCTTTGTATAAATTACCGGTTGCCCTGGGGCCAACGCCTGAAAGTGCTGTATTGGTGGAAACTGTACCAAATGTTCCGTTAATGATGGCCTGTGCCACACCCATGCGGCTCCATTTAATATAATCTTCAGCGCTCAGGAAGTTGTAGGGAATATTTAAATAGCTGGTTCCTCTTTTGGCATCTATGGTTATGGACGACTGACCGCTTTTTCCTCTTTTGGAAGTAATGAGGATCACACCATTGCTGGCACGGGCGCCGTAAATGGCGGTGGCGGAAGCATCTTTCAGCACTTCCATGCTCGCAATATCTTCGGGATTGATATCACTCAGGGAACCACGAACCTGCCCGTCCATCAATATCAAAGGGCTGCCGGAACCATCGAAGTTGGTGCCGCCCCTGAGAATAATAGCGGGTAAGGAGCCCGGTCTTCCTGTGCCTGTGGAAACCCTTAATCCCGGAATGGTTCCGGCCAAGGCCTGCGCAGGGTTAGAACGCAGCCCGGTTTCCAACACTTTGTTGTCGAGTTTGGATATGGAAGAAGTAAGCTTGGACCGTTTAGCGGTACCATAACCTACCACCACCACTTCATCTAACTTGGAATCACTTGCATCCAGCCTGATGTTTATCACATCGGAAGATCCGAGTGTGAATTCGGCGTTGTTAAACCCCACCGAGCTAAACACCAGCACATCCCCTTCGGAAGCATCTAATGTAAAAATACCCTCCAGGTTGGTAGAAACGCCGGTAGCTTTGCCTTTAACGGTAACGCTTACACCCGATAACGGGCTTCCGTCCTGCGCGGTAACTTTCCCGGAAAATTTTTTAACCTGTGCCCAGCCGGACAGCACAAAGCAAATACAGGTTATAAGTAGTAAACCCGATTTTAAATTAAACATTCTCATACAGCAGTTTTTAAAATTTAGTATATTTGTATTATGTATGACATAATAAAAGTAAGCAGATTTTTTTTATATCCAAAACTTTTTGACCTTTTTTTTATTCAGGGTAAAAATTATTGTGGAACGGCGTGTGTTTGAGGGTACTCGTACGGTAACCAGGAAAGCTGAGGTGTTTTTTGAAAAAAAGAGGAGGCATAAAAATTTAAATACATTTGTTTCAATATTAAGTTGCATATATTATGACTGTAGCCATTATAAAAGAAAGTTTTAAATCGGTAGATACCAGCACTTTAGTAGACAGGGTGGAAGCGAACCTCGTTGAATTATTACAGCAAAAGAAGCTGAAAGTAGGCGACTCCATACCAAAGGAGCTTGAGCTGGCGGAAACACTGGGTGTTAGCCGTACCGTTATACGGGAGGCTTTGCTGCGCTTGCGGATGATGGGATTAATTGAATCCAAAAAGAAAAAAGGAGCGGTTATCACCAGTCCCGACCTGTTTGGTATTATGAGTAAAAGCATGAATCCGCATGTACTCGACCAGAAAACCCTGAAGGGGATGTTTGAGATACGGCTGGTGCTGGAAATTGGTATGGCTGATTTTATATTTGAACGTATCAGCGCAGAGGATATCAGGGAATTAAGGAAAATTGTGAGCAAGGAGCCTAAGATAACCGATCACCATTTATTTAATATAGAACACGAAATTGCTTTCCATGGAAAGCTGTATGAGATCACCGGCAATGAAACCATGAAGAAATTCCAGAAAATGCTGCTGCCGGTTTTTGACTATGTGCATAAAAGCGGGTTGCTGAAAAAGCAAACGCATCTCAAAACATTTGTTTCGCATAAAGGACTGGTTGACATCCTTGAAAAAGGCACACCCGAATTGTTCCGCAACGCCATGCGCAACCATCTTGAAAATCATTTTGCCCGGATATTTGACTGAGGAAAGTTGCAGGTTATCAGTTTTTGGTTACCTGTTTCGCATATTATTAAACAACCTTTCTAACAGTCTCATTTTAGCCGTTACAATATCGGCTTGCACGGTAAGCTCTGAATGATATTGAATTTGTTGATATGGCGCAAAACACGTTCGTTGCCTGCGCCGGGATAAGTGTAGCTGAGATTTGCGATAGAAATGCTTTTGTTCTCGGGTAGTGTATAACTAAACTGTTTGCCTGTTGGTTCCTCCTCTTCCAGTTCATGTATTTCATTAAGCCGATCCAGGGAAATTCTTGCATCTGTTGATTATTTCAGATAAATTTTTTGATAACCCGGCAGATAAAAATTTCCCAACCGGTTATGTCATGCTTTTGTAAAAAAAGTTGATTTATCCCTGAGTCAAAATCTTCATTGCAAGATTTTCCGCTTTGCGTAAAGTAATGCTTCCTTTTGCGTAAGGTAATGCTTGCTTTTGCCCATACTTTTGCAGCCGTTTAATTAGGCTAAACTTATATTCTGTTTGCTATTTATCATTAATTCAAAATAAACTGCAGGTATTGTAATGATCATACGTATTTTTTTATTGCTCGTTTGTTTATATAGTCTTCCTTACGCTGCAATTTCTCAAGGCTCCTCAAAAATCAGCGGTTATGTTAAAGATAGCGGGGGACCGGTATCGGATGCTTCTGTATTGATTAAAGGTACTACCCAGGGAACTGTAACTGATGAAAAAGGGTATTTTGAAATAAATGTTCCAAAGGCTGCAAAGATTACACTTGTTGTTTCTTATACAGGATATCAATCACAGGAAATAACTGTAAATGCAACACAGCATGCTAAGCTGGAATTTCTGCTGGTAAAGGATGGAGGGCAATTGAAGGATGTTCAGGTTATTGCAGTCAATAAAGCTAAGGAGGTAAAGGCTTCCGGCTTTTCTGTAAATGTGGTAGAAACAAAGCAGTTTGCCAATACTACAGCCGACATTAATCAGGTGCTGAATCTTACTACAGGTGTGCGTGTACGTGAGCAGGGAGGACTTGGGTCTAATTTTAATTTTTCCATTAATGGGCTGTCAGGAAAACAAGTACGCTTTTTTTTAGATGGCATTCCTATGGAGAGTTTCGGCGGCGGCATGTCGCTTAATAACATTCCGGTTAATCTTGCCGAACGCATAGAAGTATATAAAGGCGTGGTTCCGATAGAATTAGGTTCTGATGCGCTTGGCGGGGCAGTAAACGTAATTACCGACCAGCAGACCAAAAAATTTCTTGATGCCAGCCTGAGCTATGGCTCGTTCAATACCAGCAGGGCAGCGGTGTCGGGTAGATTAACAGACAATAGAACCGGGCTTGTATTCAATGTCAGCGGCTATCATAACTATTCCGACAATAATTATCTGATGCGGAATAACCCCAAAAACGATGCCGCCATCAAGGTTGTTGAAAACAATCAATTTGTTTATAAAGATATGCGACGTTTCCATGATGCATACCGTTCTTCTATGGGCCAGGTTGAGGTTGGCCTTAACAACAAATCCTGGGCAGATAAAATCAGTCTCGGGTTTACTTATTCCAATCTCTACAACGAACTTCAAACGGGAGCCAGCCAGAACAACGTTTATGGGGCGGCCTATCAAAAGGGAAATTTTTATATGACTTCCCTGAAGTATAAAAAGACCGACTTTTTATTGAAAGACCTTACAGCCAACATTGCAGCCAATGTGTCAATTGACCGATCTGATGTGGTGGATACCTCTTCTTATGTTTATGGCTGGGCCGGAATAATCAGATCTGAAACGATTGCCGGCGAATTGAGGGATGTTAAAACGCTGACCCACTGGAAAAATGTTGCGGCAATTGCCAGAACTAATTTTACCTATAAGATTAACGACAACCAGAATCTGAACCTGAGCTATACTTTCAACCGTTTGACAAGGTCATCAAAAGAAGAGCTGCGCCCGAAAGAACAGAATCCTTTTTATCAGCCTAATTATTTTACCAAAAATGTGGTTGGACTGGCCTACCAGCACAATTCATTTGCCAGCAGGTTCACCAACACACTTTTCGCAAAATACTTCGGGTTGAATATACTGGCAAGAGAAGTTGTTTTTGTTACCCAGCAAGAACCTTACCGAAGAAGGGATACCACCAGTCATAAAGGCTATTGGGGTTATGGGCTGGCATCGAGGTACAAGCTTACCGAAAATGCCGGGGTGAAGCTTTCTATTGAACATGCCTACCGGTTGCAGGAGCAGGAGGAATTTTTTGGCGACGGCATCAGTGTAGCTGCCAACATTAAGCTGCAACCGGAAGAAAGTGACAATATCAATTTGGGAGCGTATTATGCTCATCAACCAGGCAAGCACCGCTTTTCTGCGGAAGCTGGTATTTTTTACCGGAATGTCAAAAACCTGATATTCTCCACGCCGGGAGGTAGATTTTCTACCTATTCCAATGTGGGGATAGCCCGTGTAACAGGACTTGAGGGCGAACTGGGTTACAGGTACAACAAGCTGCTTGACTTTACAGTGAATGCGAGCTACCAAAACGCCATCAATAACCGGGAAATTAATCCACTTACAGGAATGGAAGATCCTGTATACGGAGACCGGATCCCCAACCAGCCCTGGTTCTTTGGTAATGCCAGGCTGGGTGTAGGGCAAGACAACCTGATAGGAAAAAATACCCGTTTGCAGTTGAACTACTCGGTAAACTACATACACTGGTTTTACATTTCATGGGAGAGCCTGGGCAGCCGCGAATCAAAAAACAAAATTCCTGCACAACTCATACACAATGTTTCATTGTCCTATTCTTTAAAGAATGGCAGATACAATATTTCTGTAGAATCTTTTAATATAACCAACGAGCTCGCTTACGACAATTTCCGGCTTCAAAAACCGGGAAGGTCTGTATTCTTTAAACTAAGATATTTCATCAAATAAAAATTCGCTCATTAAAACGTAATATCATGTTTCAAAAAAACAAAATCCTGATTTTTGCAATAACCGCTGTCTTATTCGGATTTACCGCGTGTAAAAAAGATAAAGCAGATACTGAAGATGAAACAGAACCTCCTGTAGAAAAAACATACGGCTTTTTGGTTACTACCGGAACACCTGCGGCCACTTATGTAGTACAAACGGGTTCCGTAACAGAGGGAACACTAACTACCGTTAATAACGGTATTGCCACAACATTATCTGTATTTACTTCCAGGGATGGCTATTATTATGCAATAGACTACAGCTCACCAAGCCTGGTTAAATTTACGTCAGACAATAAAACAACCAACATTATTGCCGAAACACCTTTTACACAAATACAAATGGCCGGTTGGTCTGGTTTCTTTACATGGAAAGACAGCAAAACATTAGTGATGCTTAATCTCAATAACAACAGGTTTGAATATGCGGAACTTAATGTAGAAAGCATGAGCATTACCAGAAGTGGTGATATTAATATTCCGGCGCCGGCTGTTGCAGAGGATTATTATTGGGGATGTAATGCGGTTTTTGTAGGCAGCAAGCTGTACATTGCCTATCTGAAACAGATAAAAGCCAACGATGAGCTGCCCGAAAAGGCTTATGTGGCTTCCATGGATTACCCTAATGTAACTGATGTTACCATAAGCAGTGATGACAGGTTCAATTATCCAAGCCCTTATGGTTTATTCACACAAAGTAATTTGGTATATAATGGTTCGGCTTATTTCATTACTTCACCTACTTTCTGGGCAATTGGCAACATCGGTGCTCCTAATGGTATCTTCAGGGTATTAGATGGCGGCACACAAATAGACGACAGTTATTTCTACGAGCTTACAGACCCTGATAAAGAAGAAACCATCGGTTTATATGATTTGGGCAATGGAAAAGCAATTGTTAAAGTACTGGACAAAACCAGGCTTGCCGCTTATGCAGATTATAGTGCTGTAAATACTGCCAGCTATTATGCAGTAGATTTTATTAACAAAAGCAAAACACGTATTGATATACCGGTTAGCAGAAGTGGTGCATACCAATGGAATGTGCTGATTGATGACGGCAAAGCCTACATTGCAACCAACGCAGGAGACGGCTATTATGTGTATGAATATGATCCGGCAACTTCAACAGTTAAAAAAGGCCTGAAGCTGGAAGGTGTAGACAATGTTGGCAGGATATACAGAATTAAGTAACAATATTTCTAATTATACGGAGCTGTGCATTTGCGATAGCTCCGTATGTTTTTATTTCCAAGTCCCCTTTTTGATATGGCACTTCTCAAAAAAATAAATGCCTGGTTGCACCTTTGGTTAGGATTGGTATCGGGTATTGTTGTCGTTATTTTAGGGATAACGGGCTGTATATTGGTTTTTGAGCAGGAAATAAAAAGTTTAAGCTCCCCCTGGTTACATGTACAGAAACCAGCTAATGGAAGCTATCTGCCACCATCTGCCTTGTACAAAGAAGTAAAAAAGGCGTTTCCCGAAAAAGAGATCCGTTCGGCTTTTTATTATGGGGCAGAACGTACGGTTCGCATGAGCATGAACTCCGATACGTTAGTGTATGTTAACCCTTACACCGCCGAAATAGTGGCTATGGTAGATCACGAAGATTTTTTTCATTTTATTGAGGAAGGACATTTTCATTTATGGCTGCCCGAAGCTATCGGAGGTCCCATTGTGGGCTGGGCAACCTTTGTTTTTTTTATCCTGTTGATTACAGGTTTAATACTATGGTGGCCAAAAAATCTGAAGCGATCAAGTGTAAATAAGAGTTTTAAAATTAAATGGCGGGCAAAATTTAAACGGGTAAACTACGATTTGCATAATGTTCTGGGGTTTTATGCCGTCATTATCTCACTGGTTTTTGCAATAACGGGTTTAATCATGAGTTTTGCATGGTTTTCTAATGCTTTTTTCGTAGCCACAGGAGGTACCATAAAAGAAAGAATTATATCAAAATCTGATACAACCCTTCACAATACCCTTGTTCCTTTATCTCAGGTTGATATGGCATGGGAAAAAGGAATTACTGAAATCGGAGAATATAACAAAGATGCCATCATTGTATCTTTTCCTCAAAAAGCATCAGATGTAATAGCCTTGTGCGTGGATATGCGCAATGGTGTTTGGCGTTATGTAAACCTGGATCAGCACAGCCTGGAACCGGTTGCTTCTACCCAGAAAAAAATGAAGGATGAAGACTTCGCACTTTATCTCAGACGTTCTAACTATACGCTCCACGTGGGAGCTTTTGGCGGCTTACCTGTTAAAATCTTGTTTTTCTTAGCCAGCTTAATTTGTGCCAGCCTGCCTGTTACCGGCTTTTTGGTATGGTGGGGCAAGAAGAAAAAAAGTGTCAGGAAAAACCGGTTAAACAACCAAAAGCACAATATGCCTGATATGCTTTGCCTTTTACAAATAAATATTAGCTCGTTTTTACCAAATTTTGCCTCCTTGGTAAAATCAACAAGCATTCATAGAAAGCTACGCCAGATCACCGGCAATGAAACCAAGAAGAAATACCGGAAAATGCTGCTGCCGGTTTTTGACTGAGTATTGCGTTTGGTGTTGCACTGTGCCCTTTTTTATTTGTCGCGGAATTGTAAAATAATTGCCGTTTTTGAAATATTTGAGTTAGATCATAATACCTGTTGATCAGCATCATTGTTAGTATTTGGAGTAAAGCGTAAGTTTGGAACAAAGCCTCCGTTATGCAAATCAATATTTCTACATCCATTCCTGCAGTACACGAAAAAAAGCGGCATTGGCCCGCAGTTTCCATTATTATGCCTTTTGAGCCTGTTATACAGCGTAAGGATGATATCATGCAGCAGCTCCGGAAAGCCATGAAGAAGGTGGAGTGGGAAATGGGAACCGGGTATGACGAAGACCTGGCGGGACTGGTAATGCTGAAATTAAGAACGGTCATCAAAAATCTCAACTTCAGCACCTTTAAAAAAAGCATTGCCATTTACGTTTCACCTGTATTTGAAAAGGTAATGTATTTGAATATGCCGGTTAATGAAACCATTACCGTTAATGAATTTTTTGTAATAAGAGATATTGTTTATGCCAAAAAAGATATACCTGCTTATTTTGTGCTGGTGCTGGGTGAAAAGTGGAGCACATTATATGAAGGCAATATTGCCGGGCTTATTAAAATAAAATCCAATGGTGCAGGAAATATCCCCGGTTTTAAGCATGCCGCAAACATGGAAAATGTTGCGGATGATAACGCGTTTTTTGTAAAGCAGTTTCTACAGCATACCGATGAAGGGCTTTCCATCATGTTATCGGCTATGCCAATGCCTGTGCTGGTAACGGGTAAAAAAAATGTGCTGGACTATTTTAAAGCTTTAACCGCAAATAGTAAAAGTATAGTGGAGTGTATTGAAGGCAGCCATGAAAAAGCTGCTGAAGGCGCATTATTTGATATCATTCACCCTTATATAGCAGACTGGGATAAAATAAAAATAAAACATTTGTACCATCAGTTAGAAAAAGCGGCAACAGAGGATCAATTAGTAAATGGCATAACGGCGGTACAGCAAAGTCTTTCACATCACAGGGGCCGGCTGCTGGTTGTTGGAAAGAGTTTAATACACAACCCGGGAATGCCGGAAACAGATACACTGTCACCCGCGAACCCCTTTAATAAATTTTCGTGTGTGAGGCATGTCATTGATGATGTTATAGAAAAAGTGCTGGAAAACGGGGGTGATGTTGAAATGGTAGATGATGATGTGCTGGGTGGCCAGCAGATCGCACTCGTGAAGGACAGGCACAACTATATGTGATCGGGTGTTGTTCTCATCCTTTTGCATTGCCATTGTAATATTTAAAAAGAAAAAATAGTCCGATACCATATATTGGTTTTGAGGGTAATAGTTTTTATTTTGAAATGAACAATCAATTTCCGGTTAACTTTTGTAAAGTCTATATCTATCCTGACCTATACGCCTAATTCAATTAATATAATATCTCAGTATGAAAAAAATAATTGCCGCGTTTGACGGGTTAAAGTTTTCCAAAAGCACCCGTGATTATGCCATTCAGATCGCCAGGGAAAATAATGCGCACTTAGTGGGTCTTTTTCTTGATGACCCGTTTTACCAGAGCTATAAAGTATATGATCTGATTGGGGAAGAAGGAGGGATTTCTCCTGAAAAGCAGGAAGCCTTTCTTGCGGCAGATGCCAAAACCAGGGATGAAGCGGTGGCCGGCTTTGAAGCGGCATGCCGGAAGGCAGGACTCCAGTACACCGTTCGCCGCAATAAGGAAATTGCTACCCAGGGACTGCTGCAGGAAAGTATTTATGCAGATATGGTAGTGATCGGCGGCAATGAAACGTTTACCAATCGGGGTGAGCAGGCCCCTACCCGGTTTATCAGGGATATTTTATCGGCCGTTCAATGCCCGGTGCTGGTAGTGCCTGCGCATTATAAACCCTTCGGTAAGCTCGTTTTATTATTCGATGGCGAGCCTTCTTCTGTTCATGCCATTAAAATGTTCAGTTATATGCTGCCCGCGTTAAAAGCGCATCCTGCCGAAGTGCTGTCGGTAAAGCCAATGAGCCAGTCGCTGCATTTGCCGGATAATAAATTAATGAGAGAATTTATGAAGCGGCATTTTCCCAAAGCGGCGTATAAAGTAATGAAGGGTATACCTGAAACCGAGATCATTAATTTTCTGAAGGAAGAAAAGCAATCACCGCTTGTTGTGCTGGGCGCTTACCAGCGTGGTATGGTGTCGCGGTGGTTCAGACCAAGCATGGCCGATGTGCTGATAAAAGAATTAAAGCTCCCGGTGTTTATTGCGCACAATTAAGGAGGAGGTCTCAGGTTACAGGTCTCAGTTTGCAGGGTATAAGGTATAAGGTATAGGGTATAAGGCAGGCACAGGGTATAGGGTTCGATACACTAGGTTGCATCTCCCTGTAACATGAACCCTGTAACTTGCAACAAACGTAACGCTCACCATTCACCTTACACCTTACACCCTACACCTCACACCTTACGCCTTACACCCTAAACCTTACATCTGCGAAAACAGTCCGGTAAGTAATACATTTGCAATGAATAGTGTATTTGTAATTGTAAACCGGTGCATAACCTGAAATGGATTCTTTTACGCATATAGCATTGGGCGCCTGTGTAGGCGAGGCTTTTTTTGGAAGGGGATTTGGTAAAAAAGCGATGTTGTGGGGAGCGCTGGCCCATAGCGCTCCTGATATAGATTTTTTGGGCGCTTTTTGGTTAAGTACAGATGAAAACCTGCTTGCGCACAGGGGGTTTACACATTCCATACTGTTTGCCTTACTGGTATCACCGGTATTGGCGCTGGTGGCGGAGAAAATACACCGTCCGCATAATATCCGCTTTAGTAAGTGGCTGATTTTTTTTCTTACGGAAGTGTTGTTGCATTTGTTGCTTGATGGTTTTAATAATTATGGCGTAGGCTGGTTTGAGCCCTTTAGTCATTACCGGATTTCATTTAATGCCATCTATGTTGCCGATCCGCTCTTTTCCATTTGGGCAGGCATTGCTATCGTAATGTTGTTCAGCCTGCACAGCTATCATCCCCGGCGCAGGTTCTGGTGGCGTTTCGGTGTGTTCATCCCTTTCCTTTACCTTGGCTGGTGCACGGTTAATAAAATAAAGATCAACAGCGATGTAAAAGATATCCTGCAGCAACAGCATATCGCCTATACCCGTTATTTTACAACACCGGCGCCTTTTACTAACCTGCTATGGTATGTAGTAGCGGGTAACGATACGGGCTATCATGTTGGGTTCCGTTCTGTATTAGACAATAAAAAGCAGATAGATTTTTCATATTTTCCCCGCAACGATTCCTTATTAAAACCTGTTGCCGATCATGAACAGCTGCAGCACCTCATCCGTTTTTCGCAGCAATTTTATACAGCAGAACTATGGGGTGATACCCTGGTGTTCAATGACCTGCGGTTCGGGCAAATGATGGGGTGGCAGAACCCGCAGGGAAAGTTTGTATTTCATTATATCCTTAATCACCCCGAAGATAATACCCTGGTAGTTCAGCGCGGCCGATTCAGTGGTTGGAACAGAGGTGTGCTCAAAGGATATATGAGAAGAATAGGGGGGGAATGAGGAAAGTGGTATAAGGTATGGGGTTTAAGGTAGAAGGTATAGGTGTAAGATGTGGGTGTGAGGTGAGTTGTTCTATAAATCCGGAAGGAAGCACCAGGAAACAAATCACAAGAAACAAATAAAATTCAAACGATAAATTTCAAATCCGAAGCCGGAATTTCGAAATTCGAAGAAGACAGCCAGCTATGAGCAGAAAAGGAGTATCCCCAAAGCCGTAAACCTTTCTTTGCGTCCTTTGCTTCTTCGTGTACGCTGCGTAAAACCATCTGAATCCGGATACTGCCATAAGCCACAAATCACGAAATCCGAAGGCGTATTCATTCCCATCATTAGTAGTTACCATCTGATAGCCGATGGCTGATCGTTCACACCCCGGTATCGGTATGAAAAGAGGCTGTCCCCCAAAGCCGGTATAGAAGCCATGCTACTAAGACACGAAGAAACAAAGTCCTGATCTCCAGGTTTTATTTTCTTCGTGCCTTCGTGGCTTTGTGGCAAAATATTACTTTTTAGACAGCCTCTGCCCGCTTTTATTTCGCAAACTGTTTCCTGATCACGTTCAGCGCCCCCCCTTCCTTAAACCACTGTATCTGCTGCTCATTGTAGGTATGGTTAACCGTTATGTTATCAGTGGTGCCATTGGAATGGTGCAGCACCAGCGTAAGCGGTTTGCCCGGGGTAAAGCCGGTTAAACCGGTAATATCAATGGAATCGTCTTCCTGTATTTTATCGTAGTCTTCTTTATTGGCAAAAGTAAGCGCCAGCATGCCCTGCTTTTTCAGGTTGGTTTCATGTATGCGGGCGAAGCTTCTTACCACGATAGCGCGAACGCCTAAGTGGCGCGGTTCCATAGCTGCATGCTCCCTGCTCGATCCCTCACCATAGTTTTCATCACCCACTACCACGCTTCCTGTGCCGGCGGCTTTATAAGCCCTTGCCGTTGCAGGAACAGGCCCGTATTGACCGGTTAGCTGGTTTTTTACCGTATCTGTTTTTTCGTTATAAAAATTAATAGCGCCTATGAGCATGTTATTGCTGATATTGTCTAAATGCCCCCTGAACTTTAACCAGGGCCCTGCCATAGAAATATGGTCGGTAGTACATTTGCCTTTGGCTTTAATAAGCAGCTTTAACCCTTTCAGGTCTGTTCCTTCCCATGCAGCAAAAGGGGCGAGCAACTGCAGGCGCTGTGAATCGGGTTTTACCACTACCTCTACCTTGCTGCCGTCTTTGGCAGGCGCTTCATAACCGGGGTCGTCTACAGAAAACCCTTTGGGCGGGAGTTCTAATCCTGTGGGCTCATCAAGCATTACCTCTTCACCGTTTTCATTTCTGAGCCTGTCTTTTAACGGGTTAAAAGTAAGGTCGCCCGCAATGGCAAATGCCGTAACAATTTCGGGAGAAGCAACAAAAGCATGTGTGCTGGATAATCCATCGTTGCGTTTGGCAAAATTGCGGTTAAAGGAAGTAATGATGGAGTTTTTGCGGTTAGGGTCGTCAATATGTCTTGCCCATTGCCCGATGCAGGGACCGCAGGCATTGGCCAGCACAACGCCGCCGATCTGGTCAAAGGTATCCAAGAAACCATCTTTTTCAATGGTATAACGAACCATTTCGCTACCGGGTGTAATGGTAAATTCGGCTCTTGTTTTTAAATTCTTATCAATGGCCTGCTGCGCAAGTGAAGCGGAGCGGCTGATATCTTCATAAGAAGAGTTGGTGCAGGAACCGATCAGGGCCACTTCTAATTTTTCGGGCCATTGGTTAGCTCTTACCGCTTCACCAAATTTACTGATGGGCCATGCCAGGTCGGGTGTGAAAGGACCATTTACATAGGGCTCCAATTCATTAAGATTGATTTCGATTAGCTGGTCGTAATATTTTTCCGGGTTGGCGTATACTTCCGGGTCGGGACGTAAATGTTCTTTAATGCCGTCTGCAAGCGCCGCCACTTCTTCGCGTTCTGTAGCTTTGAGATAGGCAGCCATTTTTTCATCATAAGTAAAGATGGAGCAGGTTGCGCCAATTTCGGCGCCCATATTACATATGGTACCTTTACCGGTAGCGCTGAGACTTTCTGCGCCTTCGCCAAAATACTCCACAATAGCGCCTGTGCCGCCTTTTACTGTAAGAATGCCGGCTACTTTCAGTATAACATCCTTAGGAGAAGCCCATCCGCTTAATTTCCCCGTGAGCTTAATGCCAATGAGCTTAGGCATTTTAAGTTCCCATGCCAGCCCGGCCATCACATCCACCGCATCGGCGCCGCCAACGCCAATGGCTACCATGCCTAGTCCGCCGGCATTTGGGGTGTGTGAGTCGGTTCCGATCATCATACCACCGGGAAACGCATAGTTTTCCAGCACTACCTGGTGAATGATACCTGCACCGGCTTTCCAGAAGCCGATGCCATATTTATTGGAAGTGGAGGCAAGGAAATCGTATACCTCTTTATTTACGTCAACGGCGGTTTTTAAATCCTGTACGGCGCCCACTTTAGCCTGTATGAGGTGATCGCAGTGAACGGTTGAGGGAACCGCTGCGGTGCTTCTGCCGCAGGTCATGAACTGCAGCAGGGCCATTTGTGCTGTGGCATCCTGCATGGCTACCCGGTCGGGTGCAAAATCAACATAATCTTTTCCTCTTGCATAGGCACGAACAGGTGGCTCATAAAGATGGGCGTATAATATTTTCTCTGCCAGGGTAAGGGGTGTTCCGGTAAGTTGGCGTGCCGCTGCAATTTTAGCGGGCATGCCTGCATAGGTTTTTTTAATGAGATCGAGATCAAAAATCATATGTAGCTATTTTTTGATGGTTGACTTGTTTACATTCCCGGCCGGGAACCTGGGTTTCACCTTTGCTTCTCACTTCTCACTCAGGACATACAACGTACTATCGTTAATATAACGCCGGCACGTGTATGAATGGCTCTCAAAAAGTTGGGCGAAATTATCAAAAAAAGGCCGGTTTCATAACAAGCCATTTGCATTAGCGTTATTTATTTTTTATAATTTAGCAGTATGAACAGGTTCAAGCACTTTATTGAATGGCAGGTGTTTGGGGTTTGCTCCTATATCGGTGAAAAAATAGGAATAGCCAGTACCACCATCCGCAAACACTTTATTTATATTTCCCTTCTTACGATGGGTTCACCTATCATTATATATATGTTCCTGGCCTTTTGGGTTAATATCCGGAACTATATCTGGAACCGCCGCAGAAACCCGCTGAAGAACAGTTAGATCGTTAATGCTTACTCAAAAGAGCCGGTATAGAAGATGTGCCACTAAGACACTAAGACACAAAGCCCTGATCTTCCCGTTTTATTTTCTTCGTGCCCACCTGGATCGCTGCATTTATGCGTTTTAATATTGCTGACACCGTTGTTGACATATGTTAATGGTTAACAGGAGCGTGGTATGGCTATTTCAAATTCAGAAAGAAAAAGATACCGGGAATGTACACCTGCTTTTATTGTAATGCAAACGTTTGAAGGATATAATGTTACGTAGATGTACTTAGTATTTTAAGCAATTCATTTCAGTTATTCAAAAAAGGCAGAACAGAATGCAATTTATATGCAGTACTGCGTTATATAGCTGATCTGATTAATGTAAATAATACTAACCTCATTAAACGCTTATTAACCTTATCAATGAAATAGGAAAAAACTTATGCTATGAAAAACCATCCAGATCCAATGTAAAAACCAAAAGATCCAATCGTCCGATGTAAAAACCAAAAATCCAAACGTCCGCAATGAAAAACCAAAAAGTCCAGGATCCGATGTAAAAACCAAATCCAGTTATCCCTTGAACAAACATCCTATGAAAGCTCCTGATCCTCTATCCT